>ENA-ORUU01000114-ORUU01000114.1-human-gut-metagenome-genome-assembly--contig:-NODE-114-length-85756-cov-11.9313_pt1 | contig 85756 bp, 71 predicted proteins | sample MGYA00242085_ERZ509221 | MGnify/ENA primary metagenome ERZ509221 (study PRJEB26280, sample SAMEA2338809) | human gut metagenome | biome: human gut; feature: human-associated habitat; material: faeces... | reverse complement strand
CAGCCCGGCTGCCTGCAATACGGCCACAGCGGTCTGGTCGACCTGCGCACCGCGCTGGAACACAGCTGCAATATCTTTTTTTACGATGTCGGGCGGCGGCTGGGAGTGGATACTTTCTCCGCCATGGCGCAGCAGCTGGGCCTGGCCGCCCCCACCGGTGTTGAGGTTGCCGAAGCCCGGGGCCGTCTGACCTGGTCCAGCGACGGAAACTACCAGGCCGGGCTTACGCTGATGGCAGCCATCGGGCAGGGGAACACCGCCGTGACGCCGCTGCAGCTGGCCGCCTACGCCGCCACGCTGGCCAACTACGGCCAGCGCCCCGCCCTGCACTACGCCGACCGCGCCGTGAGCGCCGCCACCGGCGAGACGCTGTGGCAGTACACACCGACCTTCACCGCCGTGCAGGGCGGCGAGGCCGTGTTTGGCCCCATCCGGGACGGCATGAAGCGGATGGCCCAGACGACCCGCGTGCTGCGGGAGGCCCCGGTCGTCTGCGCTGCAAAAACGGGCAGTCCGCAGCTGGCTGACACTTTACCTGGCGGCAGCCACTATGTCAACTCGGTGCTCATCGGGTACGCGCCCGCCGACGACCCGCAGATCGCCGTGGCCGTCGTGCTGGAATACGGTGGGGGCGGGGCCAACGCCGCGCCCATCCTGCGGGCGGTGCTGGACGCCGTGTTCGGGGTATGAAACGTTTCCATTTTTTCGCAGCCCATCGCTATTCCTTGTGCATTTTGTCCATATTTGCGCATCAAAAAGTATACCTTATCGTGATTTTCTTCAAAAAGAAGGTGTCCTTTTCTGACAAAAAGCCAGTTGCAGTTCATCCGGAAATGTGCTAGAATATACGGGAGATAGTGTTGCACAACTGCGGAAGGGAGCCGACATGAACGCACAGTGTATCATGGTCTGCTCCGGCAAGGGCGGCACCGGCAAAAGCACGGTTTCGGTGCTGCTGGGGGCCTGTTTGGCGCGGCTGGGGCGGAAGGTTCTGCTCATTGAGCTGGATTCGGGTCTGCGCAGCGTGGACATTATTGCAGGCGTCTACGGCCGCACCGTCTATGACATTGAGGATGTCCTCTGCGGCCGATGCGAGGGGGCCAAGGCCGTTGTGCCCAGCCCGCTTTACCCAAGGCTGTCGGTCATCAGCGCCCCCTATGAAGGCGGCGCGGTGGATGCTGCGCCCCTGGGGCGGCTTCTGGTCGCCATGCGCCCCTATTTTGATTTTGTGATTTTGGACACCGCCGCCGGGATGGGTGCGCCGTTCACGGCCGCCGCCGTGGCGGACAAGGCCCTGCTGGTGCTGACCCCCGACCCGGTCGCCCTGCGCGACGGCAAAATTGTGGCGGACCGGCTGCTGGCCGGGGCACGCCCCCAAAGCGCCGTGCGGTTGGTGATGAACCGCGTCAGGCGCGAGAGCTTTGGCAAAAACGCCGCTGTGGCTGACCTGGATGAGTGCATTGACACCGTGGGTGCCCAATTGCTGGCCGTGATACCCGAAAGCCGCGTACTGCAGCTGGCCGGAGCCAACGGCACCGTGCCGCCCGCGGGCGACCCCGCCGTGGCGGCCGGACAGGCTATGGCAAAACGTTTGTGCGGACAGCGCGTTCCGCTTACCTTTTAACTTGTAATTCTGCTGCGAAGGATGGTGGCATTTTCTATGACGATCGCATTGATAGCCCACGACTCCAAAAAGGAGCTGATGGTGCAGTTTTGTATGGCCTACCGCCATATTTTGGAGCAGCACCGTCTGCTGGCTACCGGCACGACCGGCCGCTTGATTGAGGAGAACACTGGGCTGAAGGTAACAAAGTTTCTGCCCGGCGGTCACGGCGGTGCCGAGCAGATCGTGGCGCGCATCGCCTGCGAGGAAGTGGATATGCTGCTCTTCTTCCGCGACCCCATCAGTGCCAAACCCAGCGAACCGAACGAGATGAACCTGCTGCGCATCTGCGACGTACACAACGTCCCGGTCGCCACCAACATTGCCACCGCCGAGGTCCTGATTCACGGCCTGGAGCACGGCGATTTGGATTGGCGCGAAATCATCAATCCGCAGCGGTGAATTATACGTTTTTGATACAGGGCGTTCACCGAAGACTAAAGAGACAAGTTAAGAATCCACACGCAGGCCCCTCCGCCATCCGGCTCCGGGGCCTGCTTTCTTTTTTGTTTCCAATCCTCTCTCATTCTGTCCCATCCGGGAAAACATGAGATAATGCGTTGATTTTGCTTGGTGTGGACTTGGAATGTTCTTGGAGTTGGCTTGGAGATGCACGAGGGGGCGAGCGGAACGGAGTGGAGCGAGCTCCTATGCGCTGTCTTGATTTTCTCTGCGCCTTTCTGGATTTTTTCGTGTATCCGCACATATAGTACGGTCAATAGAAAATCGGAAAATGTGGAATTCTGTTTTACCTCTTAATACGTCTTTATGCCATTACAGCGATAAATCTATGAGGCAAGCAAAAATTCAAGATTTTCCAAAAGGCACACTGAAATTCCACTTTTTCCAAATTTCGCTCTTTTCAATTCGATTTTTGGAAAATGTGGAACAGAGGTTTGCCCCAAAAGGGTACAGGTGATTTTCCTTTTTCTTCGGTGAACGGACGCCCCAAATTTACAACAAGGAGCGTCAAAGAAATGCGAAAACAAGTCCAAAAAGAGCGTTGTACCAAAATCATGCTCACCAAATGTAAGGCCGTCTGCTGTCTGTATGACAAAGTGCAGCTTGCCGCCGCGAAAATGCTGGATGCAGAACCTGCAATTTTTCAATTTGAATGTAATGTTCCTATCCTCTGCAATGATATTCCCGCCAACGACTTAAATCTTCCCAGCGAGACCTACACCACAGATTTTATCCTGCACTATGACGATGGGCACACGGCAGTCCGTGAGGCTGTCTTTCGGTCTTATTTAAGCCGCCCCTCGGTTGCTGAAAAGCTGGAACTGTCTCGCCGATACTGGCAGCAGCAAGGCATCTCCGATTGGGGTATCATCATCGACAAGGAGGATACCAGCCATGAGGAATCTTGACATCCTTGCCGCTGAAAGCGGCGAACACGTCCGCGTTTTGCTTTGCAGAGAAGAGCAGAGCTATGTTGTCAGCTGCCAACACTTTCGGATGCCGTACCCCGTTGCATCGGATTTGCTTGCAGAATTACAGCCCGTCCCTGCCGAAACATACTCTGTTTTCGTTCTGGACGAGGACATCACCAACCGCCAGCGCGAGGGGCGCAATCGCAAGCTCGACCTGATTGCGCCGCTGTTGGAGGATGCCTGTATCTATGATAAATCCCATCGCAACGAGGTTGTCCGCCAGATTGCTGCCGCGCATGGCATTGCCCGCCGCACGGTACTCCAATACCTTTGGCGCTACTGGGTCTACCAATCTAAAAATGCACTTTTACCCGCAGAACGTCCTACGCCAGAACAGCACGAACTTACCACCGATGAAAAGGCCATCCGCTGGGCACTGAACAAGTATTACTACACCCCACAGCGGCAAAGCTTGCAGACCGCCTACAAGATGATGCTGCGGGCGAAATACTGCGACACACACGGTACATTGAAGCCAGAATATCCCACGTTCTGGCAGTTCCGCTATTTCTTTCGCAAGAACCGCGACCCCATCAGCGAGACCATCAGCAGGCAGGGGCTTAAAGCCTACCAGCGCAATCACCGTCCGTTTACCGGCTCGGTCTGCGATTACGCGCATACTATTGGTGTGTACATGACTGATGCCACCATTGCCGACATCTACATTGTCAGCCGCCTTTCCCGCAAACCTATTGGCCGACCTGTCATTTACACAATGGTCGATGCCTACAGCCGCCTGATTACCGGCGTTTATGTTGGTTTAGAGGGCGGGCAATACGCGCTGCGTCTGCTGCTTCAGAACACTTTTACGGACAAGGTCAGTTTTTGCCATCAGCACGGGATAGACATCGACCCGCACGACTGGCCGAGTCACCATCTTCCTACCAAAATTATTACAGACCGAGGCGGTGAGTTCACCAGCGGCCCGCTGGAAAACCTGTGCGAGAGTTACCATATTGAGATTGAAAATCTTCCTGCATACCGTCCGGATTTAAAGGGTGTAGTTGAAAAACTGTTTGATTTGGTTCAGAGTGCCTACAAGCCGCTACTTAAAGGCAAGGGTGTCATCGAAACCGACACACAAGAACGCGGTGCGCCGGACTACCGCAGACAAGGCACATTGGATTTAGAGCAATTTACCGCCGTTGTTCTGCGTTGCGTCCTGTTCTACAATGCGAAATCTGTACAGACAGGTTTTACCCGTACCCCTGCTATGATAGAAGCCAACACGCCGCCGCTGGCAGCAAGTATCTGGTCGTTCTGCGAGACACAGGATGATTGCCCTGTGCATGAGGCCACAGACAAAAAGCTGCTCTATACGCTGTTGCCCCGTGCCGAGGGAAAAATCACGCAACGCGGTCTGGAAATTTTCGGCCTGCGTTTTTCAAACTGCACTTTTAAAAAGCGTTTTGTCGCTGCCGGTCTCGGTGGACGGGAAACTGTACAGGTTGCCTATGCACCAGAATGTATGGATACTGTTTGGCTATACGAGGATGGCACTTACTCGGCTTTTGACTTGGTGCAAAAAGCCTATCTGGGCAAATCTCTAGCAGAAATTGCAGACGCACAACAGCTTGAAAAAGTAGAGCGCACCGATTGGAAAAAGCAGGAATTGCAGGCACAGCTTGACCTTATGAGCGATATACAAGCCATTGCAGACCGTTCTGAACGCACAATGCCAGACCGCAGCAATATCAGTAGGCAGATACAGCGCAACCGCAGCACAGCCCGCAAGCAAGAAAGCGTATCTCTGATGGATTTACTGACCGAGCAGCAGGAGGATGATTTCGATGCACGCTGATTATATTGCAAATCCGCTCTATGACAACAATCCATTTATTGAAGCCCTACCTCCAATGCTATCCGGCAGGGCCTTGATTCATGCCCTGGCGGTTATCCCGCCCTATAGCGATAATGACCGTGACCGCAGCACCGGGGAGCGCTTGCAGCTGTTGTCCTCTCTATACGAGTTTTACCAGCCCTTATCCATGACGATTGATTTATACTGCGAAATCTACACCGCCATGCAGCATTGCTATGGGCAATATTCAGTTCAGAGCGAAGCCGCCGCAATGCAGAACGGTTACTCACTGATGCACGGTAATGCCCTTGCCGCATCTATTGGCGGCGGCAATTCTTTTTCCGTTGTCGGTGTGTCGGGTCTTGGCAAGTCAACCGCCTTGCAGCGCGTATTATCTCTATACCCGCAGGTCATTGAGCACACCGAGTATCATGGGCAAAAGTTCTACTGCCACCAAATCCCGTACTTGGTCGTGCAGACCCCGCACGATGCGTCTATTAAGGCTCTGATTTTGGATATTTACTTACAGATAGACAGCCTAATTGGAACCTGCTACCAAAGGGATGCTCTATCGCGCAGATTGAGCATTGATGTCCTTGTCAGCCAACTAAATCAAATTGTGCGGGTCAATCATATCGGGCTGCTGGTGATAGACGAGCTACAGAACATTGCTTACCGCAAAAGTGATGGCGGTATGCGCTTTTTAAATTTCCTTGTCCACCTAATCAATGGAGCAGGCGTAAGTATCTGCATGGTTGGAACACCGCGCGTCTTGCAGGTATTGCAGCAAGAGTTTCGCGCTGCACGGCGAACCACAGGGCTTGTCTATGACCGACTACCCAACGATAAGGAATTTTCGTTACTCCTGCACGGGCTATGGCATTACCAGTACACACAGTATGCCACCGACCTGACGCCAGAACTTGAAAATTGGCTATATCGCAAGACACAGGGCATTCCTGACATACTCGCCAAGTTGCTGTATAACGCCCAAAAGCAAGCCATCCTTGACGGACGTGAAAAGCTGGATTTAGAAGTCTTTGAAAGTGCATTTTTAAGGAACTTGGGGATGGTATCCGAATACATCAGTGAGCTTTCCACCAAATCCGTAGCCAAGCGGCAGACAAAGACCGCGCCGGAGGTATCCGTAGGTTCCGCAGCCCCCACCAAGATTGTTGGAAATGATATACGGGCGTTACTCAAAAAAGCAAAAAAGAACGGCGAATCACCTGTATCTGCTTATGCCGAGTATATCAAGGGCGAGGTAGCAATATGATTAGCTTCTTTCCCTCGCCGTACCCTGATGAACTATGGTACAGCGTCATTTGCCGCTACCATGTTCACAGTGGCAACTACTGTGCTAAGCACACCCTGCGGCAACTATATGGGGACAATTTCTGTGCTCCCAGTCTAATGCTCTGCGGGCCTATAAATACGCTGTTGGCACAGCTTCCGCAAGGGTTCTTGTCTGCAAAGGATGTTGTAATGCAGCACACATTTTATCCCTATTACGCGCGGTTTTTCCCTACGCAGCGTAAGCGTTCCACCTATGCCTATGTTGTCAATGCCAATCCTTTAACCGTACATCGGATGGGCATTTCACAAGCCAACGGAAATCATTGCTCCGTAATGCGCTATTGCCCCGTCTGCTATCAAGAGGACTTGCAGTTGCATGGTGAGCCTTATTGGCATCGCAGCCACCAACTGCCGGATATGCAAATTTGCACCAAGCATCGCTGCTGGCTAGTCGATACTGATGTCGCATACAATAGCACACGACAGCAAGAACTATTTCCCGCATCATTCACTATGCAGCTAAAAAAGCAGTCAGCAGAACCCGTACCGGGCTGTCTGCTGGCGTTAGATTCATTATTGCATGATACTTTAGATTCAAGTTTTGATTATCGTGACGGCTCTGTTTACCACGCCGTCCTTGACTGCGCATTACGTTCCCGTGGCTGGCGCTCCCTGACCGGTGGACGTACATACGCCACCAAAATCGAAAATGCACTTTTATACCTATATGGCAGTTATGTTCCTGCGACTGACATATCCGCAAAGCAGCTGCACGCCACACTATGCAACAAGTCCGTTGCGCCGCGATATGTTCTGCAACTTGCCGTTCTGCTGGGACTGTCTCTCCATGACCTGCTGCACACGCCTGATGCTGTGCCAGACTATAAGGCCGAGATGAAAGCAATGTATCAATCAGGAGCCAGCATGTACCATATAGCGCAGCTGTACGGCATGGACGCAAAGACTGTGGCAAGATGGGTGAAACAGTAAGGGCAATGATTCTGTCGGCCATAGTTTATAATGGCAGCTGCATATCTATGCTGCTGCTTTTTCCTTATCTGCCTCCTTTCTTTTACTATTTTTACGTGCTTTTCTCTTCTCATCGTATTCCCTTTGAATCAAGATGAATTTATCCATCAGTACCTTTTCTTTACTACGATTTCCCTTGATAACCATTGATGGGTTAATCAGCCAAACGCCATCAAGTTGCATTGCCACAAACCCCTTATCCGCAAGGGAGTCCATCGCTCTCTGTACGGTGGCTTTCGAGCTATTGATATTTACTGCAATCTTTTTCATTGTTCCAACGTACATATTGTTACCGCTCTGCATTGCACATACCAGAAAATCCAGCACCAGTGATTCCTTTCCGCCCAGTCCAGAAACAACTCCAAAAAATGAATCATACACTTTAAAAAAATTCATTTTCACATTGCTTATGCTTTCTGGTGTCGAATATTCTCGCGGCAAAAATAACGGGTCATTGCCATCGCCATCCGTTATAAGTAAATCACTTAGCGGGCGGTTAAGCAGAGTGTCATATTCTGACATTAGCCGTGCTTGCACATAAATGTCGCCTTTAACAAGCAGCCTTGGATTTATCATCCAAACTCTTTCATCCTCAGTCTTTGCCAGCATATCACTTTCCTGCATCTTTTTCACTGTATTACGTACTGTTACGACATCGCAATTCAATTTTCTTGCTATCGTTTTGTACGCCCCAACGAATTTATTTTTCGTCGGCTGTGTTTCCTGCAAGATGTATGCCAACACCTTGCTTTCCGCAGCGGAAAAGTTTGAAAGAAGTTCAAAGAACTTAGCATCGGCTTTCCAAAAGTGCTTTGTCCCGTATCCAGTGTTGTGACACTCGTGCTGGATTTTCTCAGCCACGCCAGTTTTAGCGTTTTTCAGAACAATCGTTTCAACATTTTGTTTCTTCATTACATTACTCCTTTGATACTTTAGGGGTGATTCCATGATACTTTTTGTTTCATTTCCATATATTTCCACGCGAAATATACAGCCATATATCGCTATATTTTTCAAGTCTTTCCTTCACAAATGCCAAGTCTCTCTTCTTATCTATTCAATGTTAATTCATTTCATGAAATATCATTGATAAAATAAGAAATGTCGCGGGAAACGTACAGCCAACCCGCAGAATCTCTGCTGTCAGTTGGTTGCCTCTTATTTGCTCCTATATAAGTTCGCGCCTTGCGGGGGAAGATAGGAATAAATAAGAATCGCCAGCAGAACTCTTATTGTCTCCTATGATTCCGCGCTCCGCGAGACAAATAGGAAACTATAAGTAATCTGCCGAAGTAGTAGTTACCGCTTTGTCTTGCCGTTCTGGCTTGCTAAATATGCTTACCTTACCACCAAAAGTTTGCGGCTTTCCCGTAACCGTTCTACAGGAGGCAGGGCTTTCCTTTGGCCGAAGTGAAGCACTGCTTGCGGGAGAAGTTCAGACCATCCCGTAAAGTCGCGGCAGTGGGTAAGTTCCTTTCGTTCTGGAGACTGAACGCCAAACTGCCGTAAGCGTTCTTCTCGGCAGCGGAAGTTAGCGTCTTCCGGCAAGTTGAGCCTTGACATGTTGCAACCATTTTGCGATTGTCAGCCATCCTAGGGTTGCCGATGCTGCTTGTTATTTTGTTTTCAAGGTACAAAAAAAGGAGCCAGTACAAACGCTGCTTACACTATCCCCGTAGAGATAATGTCGCAATTTTCGTACTGGCTCCTTAGAGCTTTACCATTCAGTATGATTATTCAGTTTTAGATTAACGGACACCCAACAAGTCTTTAGGCACTTATTGAGTTTACATTTATATTATACCACAATTTTGCACAGAACGCAAGTGCGTTAAAAGAATTACACAAGCCCGAAGTATTTGTCAAAGAACGCTTGCAATTTTGCAATAATGCCATCCTTTTTGGCCGCTCGGTTGCCGCCGCCAAAGCGCGAGACCGGCGGCAGGATGCGGTCAACATCTGTGCCGGTAGTCTTTAATACACCATCTCGGAAAGAGTTATCCACAAACTTGCGCGTTTCATCCGGCTTGAGCTTTTCATCCGCGATAAGTGTATCAAGGTCGGTTTTCTTTTGCTCGGTGACGAACTTTATCCAGTCGTCATCTACCTTGGTAGCCGTATTGACCGTTGCGATAAAGTTTTCAATCAGGTCTTTCTTGCTGCGCAGCTGCATACTGGAATCCACGGCCTTGCGGATGTCAACAAGGATTTCTTTATCCTCGCAGTTGCTATCGTGATACTTGGCAACCAGCATAAGGATATAATCAATGTTGATTTCCACCTGACGGATAAGCTCCATCTCAAAAACTATATCGTCATTGATGACTTCCTTATCCGGCTTTGGTGACCGCAGCTGTTGGTACAGGTCAATATAGTTGCTCTGGTAGTCCTGCATATCGCGCGGGGAGAGCAGTTCATTGCCCGCAAAGTCGTCAAACGAGGTAAGGATATTTCGCAGCCGCAGGATTGCGCCAAACAGCGCAATAAAGTCCTTTTGGTTTTGTTCTCCAACAATGGGCTGGCCCAGCGGGAACTTTGCTTGCAGCTTGGCAATCAGGTCTTCGTAGCCGTCGTGGTGTTTGCCGTCCTCGTCATAGCCATCGTAATAGGCTTTATAGTTTTTCAGCAGAACAATACTGCCCGCATTGCGGTCACCAAACAGGGCAATGGCTTTGTTGGTTTCTTCCTCCAGATTGCGGAAACAGACAATATTGCCGTATGTCTTTACGGAGTTTAAGATACGGTTCGTGCGCGAGAACGCCTGTATCAAGCCGTGCATGACAAGGTTTTTATCCACCCAGAGCGTATTTAGCGTGGTAGCGTCAAAGCCCGTCAGGAACATATTTACAACAATCAGGATGTCAACCTCGCGGTTTTTCATGCGCAGGGAAAGGTCTTTATAATAGTTCTGGAATCTGTCGGCCGAGGTGTCATAATGCGTCTTAAAAAGTGCATTATAATCCTTGATTGCAGACTCCAAAAAGTCCCGCGAGCTTGCATCAAGCTGGCTGGTATCATCGGAATTTTCCTCGCCCAGCATGCCGTTTGCATCTTCCACGTCCTCGTTGGGGGCGTAGCTGAAAATCGTTGCCACATGCAGACGCTTTGCTTCGGGCAAGTCCTGCATCTGGCGCTTAAATTCCAGATAATACGCCTTTGCCATCGCAATCGAGCTGACCGCAAAGATGGAGTTAAAGCCCGACAGCCGTACACTGTCCTTGACTTCTGTGACCTGCCCGCGTGTTTTATCGGTGGCTACTGCTTCAATGTTGCGCAGCGCACGGAAAGAATACGTCTTACCGTTGCGTTTTGTTTTCTGGTCGAAATGCTCTAAGATATATTTGACGATTTCCTTTACGCGGCGCGGGTCAGCAAGTGCTTTTTCGGTGTCGATGGCCTTGACCTGCTTATCACCGATGCCCGCCTTGCGGTTGACCGTATCCACATAGTCAATACGGAACGGCAGAACGTTGTTATCGTTGATAGCGTCAACAATCGTATAGGTATGCAGCGGCAGGACTTTTTTGCCGTTGGCATCAGGCTCACCGCCAAACGCCTGCGGTGTGGTTTTCAACGTGGGTTTGCCGCGCGTGCTGGCATTGGCCGCAAAAATCGGCGTACCCGTAAAGCCAAAGAGGTGGTAGTTCTTAAAATACTTGGTGATGTCCTCGTGCATATCGCCAAACTGGCTGCGATGGCACTCGTCAAAAATCAAGACAACGTGCTTTTGGAAAATCTCATGTCCCTTATTGCGGGCAACAAACAGCGCCAGCTTTTGAATCGTTGTAATGATGATTTTATAAGTATGTGGGTTGCCTTTGGCATCCCGGTCTTCCAGCTGGCGCTGCAGCACCTGCGTGGAGGTGTTGCCGTTGGCCGCCCCTTTTTCAAAGCGGTCATATTCTTTCATGGTCTGGTAGTCCAAATCCTTGCGGTCTACCACAAACAGAACCTTATCAATATAGGGGAGGTTGGACGCCAGCTGCGCCGTTTTGAAAGATGTCAGCGTTTTGCCGCTGCCTGTTGTGTGCCAGATGTACCCGCCTGCCGCCAGTGTTCCCGTCTGCTTGTAGTTGGTCGAAACCTCAATGCGGGACAAAATACGCTCGGTGGCCGCAATCTGGTACGGACGCATCACCAGCAGCAGGTCTTCGGACGTAAAGACGCAATACTTCGTCAGGATGTTCAACAGCGTATGGCGGGCAAAGAACGTGCGGGTAAAATCCACCAAATCGGGGATGACACGGTTTTTCCCGTCAGCCCAAAAGGACGTAAATTCAAAGCTGTTGCTTGTCTTTTTGCTGCTCTTTCGGGTCGTTCCGGCGCTTTCTTTAATGTGGCTGTCGCGGGTCGTATTGGAGTAGTATTTCGTGTTCGTGCCGTTGGAGATAACGAAAATCTGCACATACTCATACAGCCCGCTGCCCGCCCAAAAGCTGTCCCGTTGGTAACGGTTGATTTGGTTGAATGCCTCCTTGATAGGCACACCGCGCCGCTTTAACTCCACATGAACCAGCGGCAGACCGTTTACCAGAATTGTGACATCATAGCGGTTATCATAGTTGCCGCTGTTTTCCACATACTGGTTAATGACCTGCAAGCGGTTGTTGTGGATGTTCTTTTTATCCAGCAGCGTAATATTGACCGTAGAGCCGTCCTCGCGGGTCAGGTTCTGAATGTTGTCCTCTTGGATGCGGCGGGTCTTTTCTTTGATGCCATCGTTCGCGTTGGCGATTTTATCCTTAAAAAAGAAGTCCCATTCTTTATCCGTGAAAGTATAGTTGTTCAGCAGTTCCAACTGACGGCGCAGGTTTGCCACAAGGTCAGCGTTCTCATGGATAGGGAGGTAGGCATAGCCTTGCTCCTCCAGCATCCTGATAAATGCCTGCTCCAGCGCAGCCTCGCTCTGGTAGGCGTCAGAGCGTTTGCTTTGCGGTTCGTATTCTGTTACAACGGTACTTTCGTTGCTGGCGGCAACTACATTGTAAGTGCTCATGCACCCAACTCCTTAAATGTTAAGAGCTTGTCCCGATAGTATTCGTATTGCTTTTGCCGTGCCTCTATTTCAGCAGGGAGGCCGGTGGTGAGGTCGTTGCAAAGGGTGTCAAAGTATTTCAACACCGAAACTATTTCATTTTGCTTTTTAAGTGTAGGTACAGCTATACACACATTGAGCAAGTCTGCAACTTTCAAATGCGGCACAGACCCCTTTGAAATTTTAGGCTCAAATTGATTTTTTGCATCTGCACTATATAGCATATACATCAAAAATTCCGGCATTACGATAGTTTCATCTGCTTTAATCGCATAAAGTGTTTCGCTGATGCCCCAGTCATTTTGATATTCATGCACTATTGCCATCCGTCCTACTGTGCCGGTCCCTGTACTCGCAAAGAGCAGCAATCCCGGCTGTAACGCCGCACGCCTGTTTATCAGTTGCAGCGCTTCTTCTGTAATACGGTCTGTTCTTTCAGAAATATTGACACTATTGCTATAGATGTCTTTTCCTGTAATGTAGGGAATTGTACCTCCTACATTCAATTTGAAATTCTGTCGCGGGTTCAGGCCAGTTTTCAGGCTATAAATAATATCGCTGACAGGCAGTTTTACATATCCAAATACATACTGCAAGAGCTTAATTATGCTCTGTCTGTCTGTCTGTCTGTCTGTCTGTCTGTCTGTCTGTCAAGATTATGTCGTCAGCCGCAGCAAACGTCAAGAGCATATCCCGATAATATTCATACTGTTTTTTACGGGCTTCAATTTCAGCAGGCAGGCCAATGTTCAGGTCAGAACAAATGGCATCAAAGTTATCCAGCACTTTTGCCAAGCGCTCCTGTACTTCATACGGGGGTACGGGAACTTTATAGGCAAGCACCTTTTGAAAATCCAGTGAATCTACAGTTCCACCCTGCTTTTTGGTCTTTACAAGGATGTCCTTGCCATTGCCTTGAATCACATGAAAAGCATAGCGAGGGTGTACATCTTCCGCCACCGACAGAATTTTAATATCCTGATTTACAGTCGTTTCAAATGGGATATATGCTACCGGGAACGTATGTTTTAGTATACCTGAACGGGTCACAATCGCAATGCTATTTTGCGGATAAACCGTCATAGAGGCATCTTTTACCGCCCATTCGGTGATATGGTCTTGCGTATCGCTTAATGTAGAGGACTTCATATCCTTAGAAGAAATCCAAGGAATCGTTCCATCATTCCAATAGCGAGGTTCAGCCATAGATGGAGTCTTACCGCCAGACCATTTTCCCAGTTCTGCCAGCGTTCTCCACTTTGTCTCAAATGTCCCCCCCCTGTGGACACCAAAAGTCAAAAGTGTATCGCGGTAGTATTCATACTGCTTTTTGCGTGCTGTAAGCTCCGCTGTAAGCTCCGCTGTAAGCTCCGCGAAATTGTCAAGTATCCTGACAATTTCGCGTTGTACCTCTACTGGGGGAATAGGAATCGTAACCTTTTCCATTTTCTTCTTAGATACGTTAAATCTGGTTACGCCGCTCGCAGTTTTCTTGATTTGCTTTCTTAGCGCTTCTGACCTAAACAGATATTTGGAAAAGCCCGGCAGAATCAGTTCTTTATCATAAAAACGGAAACCAAAGCAGAAGCTATTCAGATAAAGTTTTTCCTCTGTATGCTTTGTAAGCACAGAAGACATACCGCACTCGTCTGGTGTTTCCGATGAACCAGTAAATAGAACATCTCCATATTCAATAGTATTCTGCTTTTCGTTCTCGCCTATCTGTACGGTATCTTTTGTGTCAAGGTTGAGCTCAATATTAGAAAACACATTCATATAAGTAATGAATTTTGCATTTCCATCAACAAAATCGTCTTTCGACTTGCCACTCAAACCTCCATAAAACGCACCAAGTTCACCTAACGTTTTATACTCAACACCATTTGGGCAATATTCTTCAATCAGACGCTCTAACTCCGTCATTTTTTTGTTACCCCGTTTGCAATAACTTCCTTAATCGTCAAACCGTTATCGGCTTTCCATGCCACTAAGCCATTTGTACTGCCACCTGTAACAAAGTTTGCTGCTGTGGATGCACTTTTAAAGCTAATATCTTTTGTAACAATATGGTCCTTTACTGTTCCGGCTCTGTCTTTTTCAATCGTCTTTGCCCCTCTAAATTTTTCTGTATAGGCGATGTCTTCTGAAACGCGGCTTCCTTTTTTTACTGTCAACGCCTTAGTTTCGACATCATACTCACCAACGGCGTTAATATTTTTTCTTTCTCGAACCAGATAAACCTTCATTTTCGTTTGCCTCCTTTTACGCCTCAATCCCCGCAATAATCTTATCAATCTCGTCACGCAGAACTTGTTCCCGCGCCACAATGCGCTTGATTTCTGCGTTCAGTTCCGTAATGTTGATGACTTCGCGGGTGTCCTCCTGCTCCACATAGGTGGATACAGACAGGTTATAATCCTGCGTTGCAATCTCGTCATTGGGCACAAGACGGCAGAAATAATCCTTGTCCTCGCGGTCAACGAACGAGGCCACGATTTTTGCAATGTTGTCCTCGGTCAGCTTGTTGTTGTTCGTGACCTTGACAAATTCTTTCGAGGCATCAACAAACAGCGTCTTGTTCTCGGCCTTGCTCTTTTTCAGCACCATAATACAGGTTGCAATGCTGGTGCCAAAGAACAGGTTGCCGGGCAACTGGATAATGCAGTCGATAAAGTTGTTATCAATCAGATACTGGCGAATCTTCTTTTCCGCGCCGCCGCGATACATGATGCCAGGGAAGCAGACGATAGCCGCCGTGCCGTTGGTCGCCAGCCATGCCAGCGAGTGCATAATAAAGGCCAAGTCCGCTTTGGACTTCGGGGCCAGCACACCGGCAGGGGAGAAACGCGGGTCGTTAATCAAGACCGGGTTATCATCGCCTTCCCATTTGATAGAATAGGGCGGGTTGCTGACGATGACCTCAAAGGGTTCCTCGTCCCAATGCTGGGGCGAAATCAACGTATCCTCGTGGGCGATGTTGAACTTATCAAAATCAATATCGTGCAGGAACATATTGATACGGCACAGGTTGTAGGTCGTCAGGTTGATTTCCTGACCGAAGAAGCCTTGCCGGACATTCTCTTTGCCCAGAATCTTCGCCGCTTTCAGAAGCAGGGAGCCGGAGCCGCAGGCCGGGTCATAGACCTTGTTGACCTCGGTCTTGCCCACGACAGCAAGGCGGGTCAGCAGCTCCGAAACCTCCTGCGGGGTAAAGAACTCGCCGCCGCTCTTGCCAGCGTTGGAGGCGTACATACTCATCAGGTACTCATACGCATCGCCAAACGCATCAATCGTGTTTTCCTTGTATTCACCGAGCTTCATCGCGCCGATGCCGTCCAGCAGCTTGACAAGCATTGCATTGCGCTTTGCCACCGTTGCGCCCAGTTTGTTGCTGTTGACATCAATATCATCGAACAAACCGGTAAAGTCGTCCTCGCTCTCGGTGCCTTTTGCCGAATCCTCGATATGACGGAAGACGGCCTCCATCGTCATGTTGAGATTATCGTCCTGCGGTGCACGGGCACGGACATTTACGAACAGTTCAGACGGCAGGATAAAGAAGCCTTTGGTCTGCACCAAGTCATCCCGTGCCTGCTCGGCCTCCTCGTCAGACAGCTTGGCATAGTCAAAATCCGCGTTGCCTGCCGCGATTTCGTCCGCGTTGATGTAGTTCGTCAGGTTTTCGGAAATATAGCGGTAGAACATGATGCCCAGAACGTAGGATTTGAAATCCCAGCCATCCACGCTCCCGCGCAAGTCATCAGCAATCGCCCATATTGCGCGGTGAAGTTCTTCGCGTTCCTGTTCTTTTTTGTTATCCGGCATCGTGATTCCTCCAAATTTCAAGTACACTTTTTAATCCTATGTATATTGTAGCAAATGCACCATCCCATAAATCGGACTTGCAGCTAAAGATACATATTTTTATCTATTATAACGAAAAAGCGGGCATTTGTCACCCGCTTTTTGCCGTATTTCGTAAATTATTGTAGATGTCACGCACTATTTGAAGTAGAAATTTTTCCGCAGCCGGATTGCTCCGTCATCGCAAATTACAAATAGGTCTTGTTCCAAATGTGCAAGGTCAGCTGGCTTGATGATGGGCTGTCGTTTCTGGTTTGGGTCGGTTGCCAATAGGGAACGTTTTTCACCAATCATTTTGGAGAAATATTCCTGTGTTTCGGTGTCCTTACAGCCCAGTATGACGGTAAATTTGAAGTTACCGAGCATTGCTATGCGCTCATCTTTGCCGTAAATCATATCGACATCCGACACCGACTGGGTTAGGACAAGGATTCTAATTCTTCTTTTCCTCAAACGGCGGAGGGCCGGGGTAATTTGTAATTTTCCAAAGGACGCAAATTCGTCCAAGCAAAATAGTATCATTTGCTTGTTTTCTTTTGGTCTTGATGAAAAATACTCCATTGACTGCGCTGTAATTATACGCATTAAGTCGCCATAGATTTCGAGCTTTTCTTCCGGGATGTAAACATATATACTATTTGTTTCCAGCGTAGCTGGGCTGATTGACTGCTCATAGCTGGCCGATTTCCGAAGTGCATTTTTGATTTTTTCATTTGTAGCAAACAGTTTTAAGGCATCGTCTGCCGCCTGCTTGCAGCCCGCTGTGTTCTGCTCTGACGCGCCTGCAAAGGAACTAATGAACATATTAGCAATTAGATTCTGCTGCTTTGCAATATCGTTCAGCAAACTGCGCCAATCGTGACCGAGAAAGAACTCGCAGATTTCCACAAAGCCCCAATCCATGCCGTAGTAGCAAATAAGCGCTGCCGTTATCATTTTTCGGCCATTCTTTGTAAAAAATATGCCTGCCTCGCTGTCGTTGGCTTTGTCTGGCAACAGTAGGTAGGCAAGCTGCTCCAAGCGCTCCTGCCGTTCGGTATCGTCCGTTACCTCATTGATTGAGGCAAACACATCATACGGGATGCAATTTTCTGATGTCGGGTCAAATACAATTTTGTTGGGCGTGTTGACATTCGCTGAAATATCGCCGGAAATATCCACCACCAGCGCCGTACCCTGCCAGCTGCGCAGCGTTGGTATCAGCAGCGCACTTGTCTTGCCCGTGCCGGATGGGCCCAGTACGAGAATGTGCCCCTCGTCCTGTTCAGGGGAGTAGGCCAGCAGACCAAATTTCTTGCCAAACAGAACGCCTTTTGCTTGCGCTGGATGTCGATACACAAGATTCTTTTTTGCAAATGGATTTGGAAAATGATTCACCTGTCCGCGCAAATATACTATCAGTAGCAACACAAGGAGCATAACTGCCGTTGCGCCGTACAGATAGCAGTTGATAATCATTACCGCCTGATTCATAGCTGCACCTCAAAAACGCAGTTCCGGCCCGGACGATTCACCGAAATACAGCGCAGGACGTTCTACTTCCTGCTGGTATTCCTGTTCGCGTTCGGCTTTAAGCTGCGCGACAGTGCGGTTGCCGCCTTGCCGCTTGGTTACACCCGTCATAACGCGGGCATCTTCCAGACCGTGCTCGTTCAAGTAGCGTTGCAGGTCTGGGTGAAAATTACGAAGCTCGCGGCGGTCAAGAACATCATTCGCACAGATTTTATACCCCTGCTCATGCTTCAAGTCTTCCTCGACAGGGATAAAGCAAAAATGCAAATGTGGCTGGCCGCCCTCGTCATCGTGGACGATAGCCTGCACGACATTTTCCTCACCATAGCGATTTGCTAAGAAATCGTATGCTGCGCAGAAAAAGTCATCATAACGCTCCGGGTCTAAATCCTGCGGAGCCGTCACGACCCAGCCTGCCATAACCTTTACGTCATCGCGGTTATAGCAGTACAGTTCCGATTTTCGCTGCAAAAAATAGTCATACTCGGTCATGCCCCTATCGGGGGACAGAACATAGTCCTGCCCCTGCCGAGACAGGTCAATGTCAGGATTGCCGGAATGTTCGATTTCGCGGCGATTGTGCCGCAGTTGATTGCGGACTGCGCCCGCTGAAAACTTCTCTACACTTGCCATTGTAATCTCACTTTCCTTTACGGGGTTCATGCCCCCTCCGCCCACGCCTTGAAATGCCCTGCACAACGAAGCAGTGCATTTAGTCGCGGACTGATGTGCCATACAAGGTATGGCAGTTTTCCCGGAAACTCCCACCGCCCTTGCGGGCTTACCTTGCCAAAGGGGCGTGACCCCTCTGGACTCCCCACTGCCGACAAGACCTGCTTGCCGTCAGTGGGGGCTGCGGCCCCCATCGGGACAACTTCCCGCCGTCCCTGCCCCTATAAGATTGGCGGCGCCAAGTTCTGCACTCCCGCGCAGAGCATCAGCACCGCCCTCGTTGCGACCTGTACACCTTACTATCGCAAAGGCGTATCAGGTCTTACTTTTTTCTACTCGGCAGACGGCACCACTGACCCATTGCATCACGTTCGATTCCTACAAGGAACTGGATGCCGTCAAACCAGCTGAACGGCAGGCTCGGTTCACAACGAAACGCAAGCGCTGCCATTACATCGTACACAGCCTTTTCGCCCCACAGAACCTCCCACTCAGCAAAAATATCATCTACCAAGCGAGCACCGTTAATTTTGTTGATGCCGCCAGTCGAAATCTGTTTGCCGAGGAGCTCATAGACCTCGACAGCAGATTCCCACAAGGCATCATTCTCTGTTATGGTGCAGTTCTCTGTGTCCTCGTGCAAATGGTATCTGGCAAAAAATCCCTGTAAACGGTCTGCATCGTACACCGGGCGTGTTCCTAACGCCCTGATGCCGCGTGTCATTGATTGCTTGATTTTCCACGCATCCAATTTATTTTCTGCGCGGCACTGCAAAATGAACGTTGCCTCTGTGCGGAACGGCTCTGTCATCGGCAGAAACTCGTTTTTGATTGCCATATTGATGATGTCTCCAATTTTCAAGCCGAAAACTTTGGTTGCGACAGTAATCAGAATGTCGCTTTCTTTATCTGAAATGAAATAGCGGTTCATCAGAACGCCCCCTTACGAGATGAAATACAATTCGTTATGTAATACGATATGTATATAATAGCATATAATATACGCCATGTCAATATATACATATCGTATTTTTTATAAAAATAGTACGGTACTCCGCTGCGGCGGGACGGGGAAGCGTGGCCCTGCCGCTCAAAAAAGTATATAAGCCCACACCCTTTAGTCAACAAACTTTCGCGGCATATTCTCGCACTTTTGCGTGGAGTGCTGCGATATTCCACGTTCTGTTGACACCGGGATGGGGGCTTTACTTTTTCTTTTCGCCGGCAGGGGCCAAACCTGCAAACCGCTTCGGCGGGGATTTAAAAGTAAACTTTTAAGACGAAAGGACAACGAAAATGAAACAGACGATTAAAACGAGCCGCGTGGCAGGTCAGTTAGAGAAGATGTTCCGAGCACTTAATAGCCGATTTTTTGGCGGTGAACTGCCGGAAGTCGTAATCAGCCTCAAAAAGACCGCTGGCGCGTATGGACATTTTACAACGGGCAAAGTTTGGCGGGCCGGAGAGGAACGGCGCTACGAAATCAATATAAGCTCTGCTAGCTTAAACCAAGAGTGCGCTTTTCTCGCAGGTGTGTTAGTTCATGAGATGGTACACGAGTATTGCGCCGAACACGGTATAAAAGATACCAGCAATAACGGCGTGTACCACAACAAGAATTTCAGGCATATCGCAGAAACCCACGGTCTGGAAGTCGAGCATCATCCTAAATACGGCTGGACAATTACCAGCCCCGCCCTTGAACTTCTGGATTTTGTAGAGGAGCAGGGCTGGCAAGATTTCCAGATGGTCGAGAGCCTTAACCTGCTGGATGTACTCGGAACGCTCCCCAAGGGCGGCAACAGCAGTGCAGGAGCGGAAACCAGAACGAAAAAGCCAAGCAGTACCCGCAAATATATCTGCCCCAAATGTGGCAACAGTTGCCGAGCAACCAAGGTCATCAACATAATATGTGGCGACTGTATGGAAAAGATGGTCGTTGCCGAATAAGTGACAATAACAGCGATAATGGTCGAGTGAGAGTAGACCGCCATTTTTATATGTACACTTTTAATAAGGAGCACTACAATGCAATACGATTACCATTCCTGCCCATACGAACCAGATACCGGCGTTCCCCCTTGTGGGGAAATGGCCGAGTGCAAAACCTGCACTTGGTGCAGTCTTGCGGCTACATCCGAAAAGTAGAATGATGGCGGCGGTCACACAAGCGACCACCGCCATCATTTCCAGTATCAAATTTAAGCTATGCACAAGTAGTATTAAAAGTGCTTGTCATCGTATGACAAAGTAAGTATACTATCAGTATCAAAATTAACGAGCCTTAGAGGTAATACCACTATGCAGATATATGGCTACTGCCGCATTTCCACGCCGCAGCAAAACATTGAACGACAAGTGCGCAACATTCTGGCAATGTACCCAACCGCACATATCATCCGAGAAGTATATACCGGCACAACCTATCAAGGCCGCAGAGAGTTGGATAAGCTGCTCCACACCGTGCAGGCAGGTGACACTATCGTATTTGACAGCGTGTCCCGTATGAGCCGCAATGCAGACGAGGGTTGCCAACTATACGAAAACCTGTACACCCAAAATGTAACGCTTTGCTTTCTCAAAGAGCCGCACATCAACACGGAGACTTACCGCCAAACCATCCAGCGGCAAATCAGCACCCAGCTGAAAACCGGCAATGCCGCTACCGACAGTTTTGTATCCTCGGTCATTGCTGCACTGAATCAGTACACCGTTGACCTCGCCAAAGAGCAGATACGCCTTGCCTTTGCGCAAGCTCAAAAGGAAGTTGACGACCTGCACCAACGCACCAGAGAGGGAATGCTGACCGCCAAACTAAACGGCAAGCAGATAGGGCAGGAACGTGGCCGCAAGCTGATAGTCAAGAAAGCTGCCGCTTGCAAGGAGTCCATTAGAAAATATAGTAGGGATTTTGACGGAACGCTGTGCGATGCAGATTGTATCAGGCTCATTGGCATTGCACGGAATACATATTACAAGTATAAAAGGGAACTGCGAGAGGCAATACCCCTATAACCGAAACAGCCTGTAAAATGATTTCTCATCCCACAGGCTGTTATCTCCATGACAAAGAAAATGAGAATGGTGTCCTGTTCGCAATCCTTTTTATCTCTTGTCACACATCATTGTAATGCCTACACTTTAATTTAAAAGTACATTTATAAAAATTACAGTTTGTCGTCGCATATTGACTTATATTCTTTTCTATATTACTATGATACAGGGCGTTCACCGAAGACTAAAGAGACAAGTTAAGAATCCACACGCAGGCCCCTCCGCCATCCGGCTCCGGGGCCTGCTTTCTTTTTTGTTTCCAATCCTCTCTCATTCTGTCCCATCCGGGAAAACATGAGATAATGCGTTGATTTTGCTTGGTGTGGACTTGGAATGTTCTTGGAGTTGGCTTGGAGATGCACGAGGGGGCGAGCGGAACGGAGTGGAGCGAGCTCCTATGCGCTGTCTTGATTTTCTCTGCGCCTTTCTGGATTTTTTCGTGTATCCGCACATAGTTTTGTATTATATCATGATATCACAAGAGCCACCGGCTTAAAAAGGTCGGTGGCTCTTGTTTTATTGCGGCCAGTCGTTGCTTTTTTTGGTGGTTTCGTCGGAGTGCATCCAGAGGACGGCGTAGTGGTTCTGGGCAGCAAGGGTCTGGCCGGTGGATTCTGGCAGGCAGAACAAGCCGGTGGACAGAGCGTCCGCCAGACCGCCGGTGTCAGCGTGGGCCAGCACGGCCACGCTGCTGACATAGCGGGCGGGCCAGCCGGTGGTCAGATCGATCAAATGCGCGTACCGCACACCGCCGTACTCAAAATAGCGCTGGTAGTCGCCGCTGATGACCAGGCTGTCGCCGTCTGCCAGTTCCACAGCCTGGATGTACGCCGGGTCGTCACCCCATGGGTTTTCAACGCCCGCCGTCCACAGCTTGCCGCCGGGCTTGGTGCCGATGGCGCGGACGTTGCCGCCGATGTTCAGCAGAGCGCTTGTCAGGCCGCGGGCCTGGGCCGCTTGGGCGGTCTGCTCCACGGCGTAACCCTTGCCCACCGCGCCGACGTCCAACGTCATAGCGGGGTCGGCGAAATAGACGGTCTGGGCATCATCATCGAGCACCAGATTTTCTATGTCGATATGTTCCAGCGCCGCCGCAATGGCCTCTGCATCGGGCGGGGCAGGGGAGTCGCTTTCCCGCGCGTCATGCCACAGCCGCAGCACCGCACCCGCCGCAATGTTCGTCGCACCGTCGGTGGCGGGGTAAACGGTGTCCTTACACCAGCGCAAGAATGCGTACAACTCGTCATCAACAGCCACTGGCGCGGCAGCGGCCCCGGCGTTGACGTCGTACAGGTTCACAACGTCGTCGTAGTGGTTATAGATATCAAACAGTTCGTTATAGCGCGATAAATCTTCCTGCACGGCGGCAGCCTGAGCGTTCCACTCGTCCTGGCCGGCGGCGTACCCCTGCACGATGGCGACCGTATCGAACAGATCAAACCAGGTCGCGCTGTACAAATTTTGCTGTTTTTGACAGGCGGTCAGCGGCAGGCAGAGCAGCACGGCCAGCGCCAACGCGGCAAGACAGCGCTTCACGCCTTGTCTCCCTGCACAGTTTCGTGTTCCGTGTTTAATTCAAGCAACAGGTTGGCCAGCGTCCATTGCTTGCTGGTGGGCGTGACCATGCTGCGCACCGGGATGGATGCACCGCCCATTTTGACAAGGTCGAGGAACGCACCCAGCTCGCCATTGTCATGGCGCAGGCCGCTGATGATGATAGCCGGGCGGTCCGGCACGGCGATAAGCGGGGCAAACGCCGGGGCAGGCTTACCCGCGCAGAGGTCGCCCACGATGCCGCCGAGATCGCCGTCGGCCACGGCACGTAGTTTGACGTCGTACCGCTTGGCCGCGCGGGTGATGGCGGCGTAGTTGGGGTAGGTTTCATCGATGCGCCAAAGCAGAGCACACCGGGGTTCACGGATGATTCGGGCTTTCATGATGGTTTTCTACCTCGCAGGGGCCGGGCATACCCGACCCTCAACATAATGGGAACAGGTCATTTTCGGGAAAGTTGAGGGTCTCGCATATGCGGCCCCTACAACTCTACCACTTTAAAAAGGCACCGCCCAAAGTTAAAGGCGGTGCCTTGATGATGAATTACAGGTCGGGGTGGTACTCTTTGCAGGTACACTTCTTCCACTTCAGGCCGCTGCCGCAGGGGCAGGGGTCGTTGCGGCCGATCTTTGTCACGCGCACCGGGGCGGCACCCTTGGCACCGGCCTGGTTCGGGGCACCCTCGCCGGTGGGCTTGGCGATCTGCTCACGCTTCGGCTCGGCGTTCTGCTGACGGATTTCGATCGTCAGCAGCATATGCACGGCATCCTCGCGGATGGAGGCGATCATCTCATCGAACATGGCAAAGCCTTCGATGCGGTACTCGACCACCGGGTCATGCTGGCCGTAGCCGCGCAGGCCCATGCCCTGCTTGAGCTGGTCCATGTTGTCAATGTGCTCCATCCACTTGGAGTCAACATTGCGCAGCAGGCAGATACGCTCCAACTCGCGCATCGTCTTGGCACCGTAGCGCTTCTCCTTCGCGGTCAGAATATCCATGCCGCGCTTGTACAGTTCGTCGGCGATGCCATCTTTGGTCAGGTCGCCGAGCTGCTCGGTGGTGTAGTTGAAGTCGGTGGGCAGGCACAGCCAGTTCATAAAGTGGCGGCGCAGGCCCGCGAAATCCCAATCGTCGGCGGTCTCGCCGTTCAGGTAGTTCGCGCAGGCATCGTCAATGGACTGGCGCATCATCTCGTGCAGCTTGCCGGAGATATCCTCGCCGTCCAGCACCATCTGGCGCTGCTTGTAGATGATCTCGCGCTGCTGGTTCATGACGTCGTCATACTGCAGCACCTGTTTACGAATTGCAAAGTTCGATGCTTCGAGCTTTTTCTGGGCACTCTCAATCGTGTTGGTGATGAGCTTGTTCTCGATGGGGACATCCTCGTCAAGGCCCAGGGAGTCCATCAGGTTCTGCACGCGCTCGCCGCCGAAAATACGCATCAGGTCATCTTCCAGACTCAGGAAGAAGCGGGATGCACCGGGGTCGCCCTGACGGCCTGCACGGCCACGCAGCTGGTTGTCAATACGGCGGCTCTCGTGGCGCTCGGTACCGATGATGAACAGGCCGCCCGCCTCGCGGACGACTTCGGCCTCGCGCTTGACTTCGGGGGCAAACTCCTCGCACAGTTCCTCAAAGCGCTTGCGGGCGTGGAGAATTTCGGCGTCCTCGGTCTCGGCGTGGCCGTCACACTCGGTCATCAGCATTTCCAGTTTCGCGTCAATGCCAGCCTCCGGCGGGGTGGGCAGTTCGGTTCCGTTGGCCTTGGCGCGGGCCTTGGCGTGCTCGTACTCGTCCTTCAGCTGGGCCAGGTCGGCGGTCAGTTCCTTGGACAGTTCCTTCTTCAGCGCGGCCTTGGCCATGTAGGTGACATTGCCGCCCAGCATGATATCGGTACCACGGCCAGCCATGTTGGTGGCGATGGTCACAGCGCCCTGCTTGCCGGCCTGGGCAACGATCTCAGCTTCGCGCTCGTGCTGCTTGGCGTTCAGCACGTTATGCTCGATGCCCTTCTTTTTCAGCAGCTTGGACAGAGCCTCGCTCTTCTCGACGCTGACAGTGCCGACCAGAACCGGCTGGCCCTTGGCGTGGCACTCGGCGACCTGCTCAATGACGGCGTTGTACTTGCCGTTGACGGTCTTGTAGACACTGTCGGGCAGATCCTTACGGGCACGGGGTTTATTGGTGGGGATGCTGACTATGTTCAGGCCGTAGATCTCGCTGAACTCATCGGCCTCGGTGGAGGCCGTACCGGTCATGCCGGACAGCTTTTTGTACATACGGAAGTAGTTCTGGAAGGTGACAGTCGCCAGGGTCTTGCTCTCGGCGGCAACGGTGACGCCCTCTTTGGCCTCAATAGCCTGGTGCAGACCATCATTGAAGCGGCGGCCGTACATCAGACGGCCGGTGAACTCATCAACGATGATGACCTCGCCGTCCTTGACGATGTAGTCGGTGTCGCGGTGCATAACGCCGCGGGCCTTGATGGCGCCGTCAATATAATGGCGCAGAGACATATTGTCGGCGTCGGCCAGGTTATCCACGTGGAAGAACGCCTCGGCCTTCTTGACGCCCGACTCGGTCAGGGTCGCGGTCTTGCGCTTTTCGTCCACAACGTAATCGCCGTCGACCTGTTCCTCGGCCTCAACCTTGTCGTCCAGCTCGACGATGACACTCTTTTTCAGCGTCTTGGCGAAGTCGTCAGCGCGCTTGTACATCACGCTGGAATCCTCACCCTTGCCGCTGATGATCAGCGGGGTACGGGCCTCGTCGATGAGGATGGAGTCGACCTCGTCCACGATGGCAAAGGCGTGGCCGCGCTGGACCATGTTTGCCTTGTAGACGACCATGTTGTCGCGCAGGTAGTCGAAGCCGAACTCGTTGTTCGTGCCGTAGGTGACGTCGGCCTCGTAGGCCTTCTTGCGGTCGATGGACTCCACGCCGTGGACGACCAGACCAACGGTCAGACCCAGGAAACGGTAGACCTTGCCCATCCACTCAGAGTCGCGGCGGGCCAGGTAATCGTTGACGGTGACAACGTGGACGCCTTCGCCGGTCAGGGCGTTCAGGTAGGTAGGCATGGTGGCAACCAGCGTCTTGCCTTCACCTGTCTGCATCTCGGCGATGCAGGCGCGGTGCAGCACAATACCGCCGATGATCTGCACCGGATAGGGCTTCATGCCCAGCACACGCCAGTCGGCCTCACGGCAGACGGCGAATGCCTCCGGCAGGATATCGTCCAGCGTCTCGCCCTTGGCCAGGCGCTCTTTGAATTCGGTGGTCTTGGCCTGCAGTTCCTCGTCGGTCAGCTTAGCCATTTCCGGCTCCAGGGCAAGGACTTTGTCCTTGATGGGATTGATGCGCTTAAGTTCCTTGTCCGAGAAAGAGCCGAACAGTTTTTCAAAAAAAGACATAACAGTTCCCCTGTATTTTCCGCCGCGTGTAGAGGTGCGGCTATATAGTTTTACACATGATACTATAATACACCCAGGGAGGGGGATATGTCAATTCATAGTTAGGATAGGTTTATTTATTATATTGTTGTAGGGGCCGGGCATGCCCGGCCCGCAGCATAAAGGCGGACGGTCGTTCGCGGGCAGGTTGAGGGCCGGACATGTCCGGCCCCTACACGGCAGCAAAAAAGGCTGCCCATTGCGGACAGCCTCTCGAATCTATTGCGCTTTTGTTTTCGCCGGCAGACTCAACAGCACCAGCATCAAAAAGATGCAGCCAAAGCCCAGGGCATCCCACAGCGTAAACGGCGAGCCCAACACCAGGGTGCTGATAATAGCCGCCGTGACCGGCTCCGCAAAGCTGTACAGGCTGGACTTCTGCGGGCCGATGAGCGGCACACCCGACATATACAGGCTGAACGCCAGCACATTGCCCAGCACCACGACCGTGAAAATACCGAACACGCCCATCGGCGTCGGCACATAATTCACCGTCCAGGGGCGGAAGATCAGGGCAAACATCGTGCCGCCCATCAAGAACGCCCAGCCCTGCAGCATCGGGGTGGGGTACTGCTCCTGCAATTTCTTGGGCCACATCGTATAGATGGCGACGCAGCAGGCGCTGACAACGCCCGACGCCAGCGCCGCCGGGCTGATGGCAAGGTCGGTCAGGCTGCCGTGGGTCGTGATAAGGAACACCCCCACCAGCGCCAGCAGGATGGAGAAAATCTCAAACACCCGCGGCCCGCGCCTTTGCTGAATGCAGACCACCAGCAGAATAATGACAGGGGAGAGGTCCTGCAAGATTGTCCCCATGCCCGCACTGGACAGCTGGATCGTCAGAAAATAGGTGAACTGGCAGCAGCTGACGCCCGCCAGGCCGTAAATCAGCAGATCAACGACGTTGCGCGGATTTTTCTTGAAATTCCATGGGTCAAACAGCATTTTGCGGTTTTTGACAAAAAAGAACGCACATAAAATCAGCCCCGCCAGAAACAGCCGGATGGGCACCAGCCAGGTGGAATCCATCCCTTCCCGGGTGAACAGGTACTGCCCCATGCAGCCCGAAACACCCCAGCACGCCGCGCCGCCCATCGTCAGGCAGGCGCCTTTTACACGGTCAGACATTTTTGTACCTCTCTGCCTATCATTTCCAATGCCTCTCTACGGTTGTAGGGGGCGGCGCCCTTGACGCCCCGCGCCGCACGGCTCACTTTCTCAAAATCAACTCCGCCGCTTCCCGCAGCCCTGCCACCACCGGTGCACCGGTCCGGCACAATGTCTCGGGCGGCTGGTGGCCGCTCGATTGCAGCACACAGCCCACACCCAGCGCCTGGGCCACCTCAAAATCATGGACGGAATCACCTATCATCACGGCCTTCGCCGGGTCGAAGCCTTCCTCTTGTAAATAGGCCAGCCCGACCTCCACCTTACTTTTGGCATAGATATCGCCCAGTCCCAGCAGACGGTCAAAATACGGCGTCACACCGCGTTCTTCCACCTGGCGGGTCAGCGTTGTGACCGGGCTTGCCGACAGAATCACCTGCCGCAGCCCGGCATTTTTGAACGCTTCCAGCGCGTCAACGGCCCCTGCCATCAGCGGGCAGGCGGCGCTGGCCGGGATGTAATCCTCCATGTAGCTTTCCGCCAGCTCGGCAAAGCTGTGGCGGGTGAAGTCGAACCCGGCGCGGACGTAGTAGTCCTCGACCGGGAAGCCAAAAATCGCCCGGTACTGCTCGTGGTCGTACCGCTGGGGGTAACCGTAGCGCTGCAAAAGACGGTTGAGCGCGTTTTCGCAGAGTTCGACATCATCCAGCAGGGTACCGTTCCAATCCCACAAAATCAGTTCCGGGCGCATAGAAGTTACCTCGTTATTCTTCTGTAAAGAACTTGTGCAGGGCCGCGTTGCTCTCAATCAGCTTGACGAGGGCCACGCCCAAAATCGTGCAGCTGATCAGCTCTCCGATGCCCACCGTAACGGCGTTGAACGCCGCCAGGGCCGCCGTGGGTGCGCCGTCCGAGAAGAAGAAGGTGATCTCGAACGCGCCCACAATGATCATGTTAAAAACAACAGGCGGCAGGGATGCCGGAATTGCCAGCCCTTTTACGCGGATATCACGCAGCTTGTAAGTCAGCAGGCAGGCCAGCAGGGTAGCCAGCGTGCCGAACACCACGTCAATGACGGTGGAGCCCAGCAGGTTGGCCAAAAAGCAGCCCAGCGTAACGCCGACGATGTACTCCGCGCCGAAAACCGGCAGCAGGCACAGGGCCTCGGCCACGCGCACCTGGATAGCCCCATAGCTGAAGGGGGCCAGCACCAGGCAGACGACCACATACACTGCGGCAATGACAGCACAGCGCACAAGGCTGTGAACGGACAGTTTTTTCTGATTCATACAATACTCCGGCGGATAGATTTTGACCGCGCGCAAGACCGCCAGGCTTGCGGGGTTTGCACCGCAGCAAGCCGCGGTGGAGCCTAAAATCCTAAGTTGCTCAACAAATTTAAATTATAGCAAACCCCGCAGACCGTTTCAAGGCCTGCGGGGAAGAAATTTTGGGGCTAGCGGGATTTTATTGGGGGGATGATTTACTAATAGCTCTTGGTATGGTATAATTCGATTAAATAGTTTGTTGCAGGCTCTAATGTCATAGTTCCCTAATAGCTCTTGGTATGGTATAATCCGACGCCATGAACGCTGCACAGCTCGTCAGTCATAGTTCCCTAATAGCTCTTGGTATGGTATAATTTTGCCACGGCAAACCTCGACTACGAGGGCGTCATAGTTCCCTAATAGCTCTTGGTATGGTATAATACGGTCGCCGAATTGCAGAAGATCATTGACGTCATAGTTCCCTAATAGCTCTTGGTATGGTATAATTACAGGCGCTCTGTGGGGCCTTGTCGGCCCGGTCATAGTTCCCTAATAGCTCTTGGTATGGTATAATCAGATGTATCCCCTGCCCCACAAAAAGCAGGTCATAGTTCCCTAATAGCTCTTGGTATGGTATAATGAACGGAAGAAAACAGGCTGAACATTTAGAGTCATAGTTCCCTAATAGCTCTTGGTATGGTATAATGCCGGAGCTCGTCCGGATCACGCTGCATGGGTCATAGTTCCCTAATAGCTCTTGGTATGGTATAATAGTGTAGTTTGTCAACGCATTTTCTTAACTGTCATAGTTCCCTAATAGCTCTTGGTATGGTATAATAGGCTATGCAAAAAGCGCATCGGATTGCGGTCCGATGCGCTTTTTGTTTTAGAAAAAACTCAGCTGTTCGCACACAAAGGGTGCTTCTTCCGGCTGATAATTTCCTAGAAGTATTTGAATAGATTGGTATTGCTTTTCCGTCACAACAAGCAATCGAATCGAGCCGTTTGGCGGCAGAGATGCCTTCAGGCGGCTTTCGTGTTTCTTGACTGCATCATTGCCGTTGCATACACGCGCATACACTGAAAATTGCAGCATATGGTAGCCGTCTTTCAGCAAAAAGTTCCGGAAAGTCGTCGCATACCGCCGTTCCGTCTTTGTCTGCACCGGCAAATCGAAGAAAACGATCATCCTCATAAATTTACTCATAGCTGTGCTGCTTATATTCCAGCAGTTTTGGCAGCTGCAATGTTTGCCCCCGCAGGCTTTGCACCATTCGTTCCATCGCATAAGCAACGCTGTGGTGCTGATTACCGGAAAGAACATCTGCATTCAGCAGGTTCACCAGCTGCCCCTTCAAAGCGGTTGTCATTGCTGCATCCTCGGCAACATTTGCGGCCACGTACAAATCAGCTACCGGGCGGAACGGTTCCATCAGGTCATCCGCCAGATTGAACTGGTTCAGTTCGCTGTCATGGTGCAGCCCTAAACAGGGCAAAAATCCGTATACCGCCAAACAGCGTGCCATGTACCCGCGCAAAATTGCATAAGCATAATTCAGCGCCGCATTCCGGGTATCCTCATTGCGGCGGGTATAGCCTGCCCCAAAAAGGGCGGGGAAATAGTAGGCCGCCGCACTGGCTTCCAAATTGTCCTTATCGCCGCTTGTCACCGCCTTGGCACGTCCAAACAGGAATGCCGCCTCCTGTGTTTTGCCGCACAGGGCCAGGCATTCCGCCTGGTTTTTGATTTTTGCCGTCACAATTTGCTGCCACATCCGCTTTTTCGTCGGCAGTGTCAGCTCCATCTGCCAGCGCAGCACGCCCAACTGGCGGCTATGCTGTGCAAATGGCAGCGAGATACCACACGGCAAGTGTGTTTCATCGCACCAAAACGTCACCACGCCGTTTTGCGCCAGTGCCGCCAGCGCAGCCGTTGTTATCGTACTTTGCCGGCTTTCCAGCACAATAGCGCTGATATCCTCGATTGGTACAGAATGAACTTCTTCGGTTTCAATCAAAAGCTGCTCATTTTTGCAGCGGATACGCGCCGGGTTTACGATCATCAGGCAGCGGTAGGACATAGGTCACCTCCGTTGTGCAGGGAAGTTCTGACGCTTTTCTTTTTTTACGAGGGTATAGTTACCGAGGACATCGACCTGATACTTTTGAACCTTTTGCAGGGTTTTAAAACCAAGACTTCCTACAATATACGCGTTATCATGCGTAGTTACCGTGATGGCACCTGTCGAAATATTTCCGCCTTCAAAATAGGTCAAGCCGCAATTCATCTGTGTTTCTTTTTCCAGTGTACTGTCACTGTTTTGCACTTTGAATTTCATTGTGCGCTTACTTTCAATACGAATCAGGTCATTCTGACAAAGTGAGAACAAAAAGTTTTCTTCGGCCATTTCCTTCCACTCATCGTAATTTTTGTATGCGACTACGGCTTTATTGGGCAATTCCGGTTTCACCGTATCTGCCACATAGATCGGCACCCAGTAATAGCCGTCGCCCGGCACAAAATAGACATCAATGCGTACCATCGTATCATTGTCGGCCACACCTTTTCCTTCATGGACTGCAACCATGCTGGTGGCTTTATCATACACTTTAACCTTGCGCACCTGTGCTCCCGGCGTTCCATCGGCACGCGGTTTAAAGAACGGTTCTGCAAATGCCTTTTTCCCATCGCCGCCAAAAGCTGTCAGCTGTTCCTTTAAAGCATTGTACAGCAGGGTATCACTGCTCGGATTAAAATATCCTGCAATTTCTCCCTCTTTGTCAAGCTTCAAATCTGTAATCGACCGGCGCTGAACCGTATGCGCATCATCCAAGCGGCCCTTTATCGTCTCCTTATGTGCCGCTCCCGTCATCTTATGCCGCGGCATACGCGACACAAACACCGGCTGGATGCTTGCTATATCCACATTTTGATAATATACCGGGTTGATCTGCATTAAATTTTCCTGCGGGCAGGCCGACAAACGCTGCATCAGCTCATCCCGGAATCGCGGCCACGGCTCCGGGAAGCGCTCGCCCCGGGTGTCCGAGGTTTCGATATGCGTGTAGAACCGCGACACCCGTTGGATCATCCCATCCGTCGTGCAGGCAATGACCGCCGCATCTACGGCGTGGTGCAGGTCGCCGTCAGCACGCACCTTGCCAAGCCCCCAGCGTTTGCGCAAAAACGCTGTAACTGCGCCGTTTACAGCAACCACACGCTTCTTACCTGCCGCAGGGAAATCTGCAAACGCAAGGTGGCTGCGAATGTAGTTCAGCATAAAACTTGCAATATACTGTGTGTCCTGCAAATTACGCTGCATAAAACCTTTGCTGTCTTCTTCGCTCAACTTCTCCTTTAGCAGATTTTGACGCTTGCGGTAATTTTTTACACTTGCTTTTGTGTAGACAATAAAATCATCCCGTCGTTTTCCTTGCAGATATTGCAGCGGAAGGCGATTGCCTTTCTGGCGGTTTTCCGACGCCAGCACCAATACTTTGTTCGCACGGCGGTCGTCAAAGCTGATGCTGTACGGAACAATATGGTCAACTTCCGCATAACCTGAAACAGTAATGGCCTTTTCCAGTTCCAGCGGCTGCAGCGAATACGCACACCGCCCATCCTGTTCTTTCCACAACCTGTATTTTACAAGATCCTGACCTGTGATATTTCTCCCTGGGAACAGTTCATGCAGGTCTTTCATCAAACGCTCGTTCTCGGCGTTATTGCCTTTCATGGCCTTGTCAAGGTCATTGCGCTGCTGGAAGTTTTTGCTCATCTCCCGCGCCAGCTCCAAGTGGATATTGACCGGGCTTTCTCCCTGCTCGCGGATGATTGCATTGACAACTTTGATAGTCTGCGCCACCGCACGCCGCACCACCGGGCTTGTGATGTCCTCCATTTCCTCTGTGGACGCAGGCAGGAACTGCGATTTTTCACCACGGTAATTTCCCTGAAAGTCATATCCCGCTTCTTTGCAAGCGTCGTTATAGTTCAGTCCTTGTTCCAAATAGGGGATCAGTTTTCGGCACGCTTTGACAGAAATATGCCCGAACCCGCTAAAGCTGGGCAGCGTCATCAAAGCATCAACTTCCAGCGGTTCAAACTGCGCTTCTTCCAGCTTTGCTCTGAGCGTAGCTTCATTTTTATACATTGTCAGCGCCGTTGCCGCTGCATCCAGCCTATCGCGGCTGACACTGCGGATGTAGTCTTTCCGCAAGGTATTGAGCACTTTGCGCATTTTGTGGTAACAGGGGAGACATACAATTTTCTCTTTTTTCTCGCAATCCTCAGTTGTTTGTCCGTCCCGATATCGCACCATATTGAATCTTGCCTGTTCCGACAGGGCAAGAGCCTTGCGTATCCTGGCAAAATCCAACTTGTCCGTTTGATAGCATACGGAAAGTAATTCTTGCCGTTCTTCTGCCGTCAGTATACGTGCCGCACCGCTCTCTATAATGCGGATATGATTGATTTTTTGCAGCAGCGTAAAATATTCAAACGACCAAGTTGCTTTGGCTGCACGCGGTTCGGCTTGTCCTTCAAGTGTGCAGGTTCCCACCATCTTTTCAACGATGTTGCCGCCGTAGGGGCTGTTTCCGCCGGGGCCTTCATCAAACGAACGCTGACGCGTCAAAATCGTAAGGTACTCCGCTTCCATTTCCGGCGAAGCCCACGCCGCACCATACTGGCGCTGCGCAGCAAAAAGCTGTACCGCTTCCTCCACGATTTGATCCCGTCTGACCGTAGAAAGATAGTTTTCCGACTTGTTGCGTTTATGCTCTGCAAACACCGGGTCACGGTACATCATCTCGCCAACCGTGCGGTAGTGGTTTTCTTCCATGCGGCGCGTGTTGGCATCGATTGCTTGCAGCAGCTTTCCGTCTTTCTGGGCATCATCTGCCTTGCGGTTGCTGCGGAAACCACGGCGCTGCATCAAGTGCAGCAAAATTCGGGCAAAGTCCGTCGCCGTTACAGGGCCATCCAACGCCTGCACACGCAGGGCATAGATATCCGGCAGGTGGCCCGCCTGCACCGCTTCTTCTATTTTCGCTCTGCCCGGCAAGCCGTTTTGCGCCATCAGCTCATACAAGTCTGCCTTGCGCAAGCTGCGGCGGCGCAGTCTGCGGCGCGTGCTTCTGGCTTCCCGCCGCGGCGCAGCAAGGCTTTCTCCGGTTTTGGGCTGCTCCGCCTTGTCAAATATGCGCGAGCCGCAGCGGATCAGTCCATAAGGCTCTGCATTTTCGTTCAGCGCTACCACGGCCCAGCCAACAGACGCAATGCCAATATCCAGGCCAATTCCATAGGGGTGCTTCATATTCACCACACCTTTTCTTTTTTACTATTATCATACCGCACAAAGAATCACACGGCAACTGACATTTTCCACGAAAATTTGACAAAAAAGATGACGCCCTGTCATAAGACAGGGCGTCAGAGCTTTACGGTCCCATGACCTTATCATAGCAACCATAATAGTTCTTGGTATGGTATAAGAACTGTTTATAGTATACAACAGCCCTTGAAAAAATGCAAGTCTTTTTTACGGCAGCTGCGGGGCATAGGCCTCCAGATGGCGGGGATGGCCGGGGTAAACGATGGCAATGCCGTCGGGGCCGGTGTTGGCGCTGACAACGCCACCCAGCTGGAACACAATGACCGGCGCATGGCCGAATGCCTTTTTGCAGGCCTTGACAAGCTCGTCGCGCTTGGAGGTGCTGGACGTGTAAGCCACCATATAGGGGGTGTCCTTCATGGAATCGACGCGGCTCTCCACCCATTTGATCATAGCGGCGGGCACGGCAGCGTCGCCGCGCACCTTGGCCTCGACCTTGGAGACGCCCGCGTTCAGGCTGATGATGGGGCGGATGCCCAGCAGGTCACCCACCACGGCAGCGGCGGCGCTGACGCGGCCGGACTTCTTCATCTGCTTCAGGCTGTATGCGGCCAGGCAGATTTCCACGCGGTCCAGGCTCTGCTTCATCTCCTCCACGCAGGTGGCAAGCTCGCCGCCGTTGCGCACTTTGCGGGCACACTCGCACAGATACCAGCCGTAGGGCATCGAGTAGGTGTGGCTGTCGATGAGCTGGATGTTCAGCTTATGGCCGGGGCGCTCCTCGGCCAGCATCTCCGCACCTTTGACGGCGTTGTTGTAGGTACTGGATCCCGCGCTGTTGATGCACAGATGCACCAGGTCGGTATAGCCTTCGTCCACATAGCGCTCGTAAATCTCGCACCACTGCAGCTGGGTGATGGCGGCGGTGGTGGGCACGCCCTGGGCGTCGCGCATCATCTGGTAAAACTGGTCGTTGGTGAAATCCTTGCGCTCCATGTATTCCACGCCGTCCAGGTTGATGGGGAAGCCCACGACCTCGATGCCGTACTTGTCCGCAAGCTCCTGCGGAATGTCGGAACAGGAATCCGTCAGAAAACCGATCTTGCTCATTTTACATCCTCACTCCATTCGTAGCGGGTCAGCTGCCCGCGAGTCTCTAAGTCGGCAAAATCCCATTGGCGCAGGGCCTCATACGCGCCCACGGCCACAGCGTTGGACAGGTTCAGGCAGCGCTCGCCCCGGCGCATGGGCATACGCACGCAGTCGGCCTCGTGGGCCGCCAGCAGTTCCTCAGGCAGGCCGGCGTCCTCGCGCCCAAAGACGAGGTATGCGCCGTCGGGATAGTGTACATCCACATGGCGGCGCGGGCCTTTGGATGTGAAGTAGAAAAACGGACCCTTGTTTCGGGCGAAAAAGTCCGCCAGGTCTTTATAATATGTTATATCAAGCTGGTGCCAGTAGTCAAGCCCGGCGCGCTTCAATTTTTTATCGTCGATAGTAAAGCCCATCGGCCCCACCATATGCAGCCGCGCACCTGTCACCGCGCAGGTCCGGGCGATATTGCCGGAGTTCTGCGGTATCTGCGGCTCGACCAATACAATGTTTAAGGTTGGCATATGTTTACAGTCCTGTTTGTTTGAATTTTGTGTGGTGGCAGCTTTGTAGGGCGGCCAGTCCTCTGGCCGCCACATCGCCGCCCTGTTGCAGGGGCGGCGTCCCCGACGCCCCGCCTGTCTGCCGCTTCACTCCTGCCGCAGCTTCGGCAGCGCATTTTCCAGCCAGACACCCAGGCGCTCATCCGCACCTTCGGGGGTCTGGCGGATGCACTCGGCCACAAAGGCGGCGGCTGCCTGCACGGCAGCCTGGGGCACGTTGCCCTGCAAAATGCGCCCTACCAGCACAGCAGCAAAGATATCGCCGGTGCCATGGAACATCCGGGGCAGCAGCGGCGTTTTGACGGTGTAGCCCTCGCCGCCGCGGGCCGCGCCCACACAGCCTATGTACCGCCCGCCGTTCAGCCCGGTCACACCGGTCACAACGACCTGCGGCGCAATGCGCACCAGCCGTGCCGCCTGGGCGGCGGCCTGCTCAGCACTGCCCACACCGGGCAGCGGGTCGCCCAGCAGCAGGGCAGCCTCGGTCACATTGGGCACGATCAAATCAGCCTTACTGCACAGATTGTACATAGCCGGGACCATGTCGGCCCCCAGCCCGCTGTACAGCCGCCCGCCGTCGCCCAGCACCGGATCCACGACCTTGAGCGCTTTCGGCCACAGCTCGAACGCCTGTTCCACCAGCCGGGCCTGGGCGGAGTCCGCCAGATACCCAGAGTAGATGCAGTCGAATTTCACACCCAGCCGGTGGTAATGCGCCAGCGCGGCAGGGCCGTAGCTGGGGTCGGCCAGCTTGGCCGGTGCGCCCAGTCCGCCGGTATGGGTGGACAGCACCGCCGTGGGCAGTGCCACAGTCTGCACCCCCAGCGTCGAGAGCACCGGTGCGATGACCGACAGCGCCGCCCGGCCAAAGCCCGGCAGGTCGTGGATGGCTAATACGGTTTTCGGTGCGTTGGTCATGCCGTGTTCCTCCCTTCTCGGCCCCCTCTGGGGCTGCCGCCGCAGCGGCCGGGGGAGAGAGCTTTTCCGTCAGCACTCGTTCCCCGCTTTTTTGAGTTCTCATAGATTCTACCATAAAACCCGCCGCAAAAAAAGCCGTATTGGGTCGATTGTCCCGATTTGTTTGGTTTTTGGGCAAAGACCACAAAAAAGCCGCGCACAGCGGCCTGAGCCTGTACGCAGTCGAGGTTGATTTTCCTTGTATGCCGCAGCAGTTCTCCACATACCCGTACCTTATAAGGGATTCGTCAGTCCAGTGCAATAAGGTCTGACCTCTCATAGCGATTATGTTCCCTACATCCAATTTCACAAAAACACCCTCTGCCGCGAAATGACGGCAGAGGGTGTTTTTCACATATTTTAGGCAATACCGCATAATTCTAAGTGCCGATACGGCGAGCGAGGTGCGGCAGATGCTAAGCCAAAAGCGCAGATAATACTGGATGCTGCAAAGGTGAGCGCCGCCAGTGGCGGAAACAGCGAACCGAAGCAGGGGCAGCGGTCGCAGAGTGCGAGGGGCTTTTGCCCCCGAAGCACGATGCGGGTACCGCAACCCGACATTATCGAGCATTTTGGCAACGCAGATGCCGTGCCGCAGCCGCCGGAGCGGTGCTTAAGCCGTAAGGCGGGAATTGTGCGGTGTTGCCTTTACAATTTACAAAACGCGCACGCGGATAGCAGGCTCAATAGCTCCCAGCTTCACGGCCAGGTCGTCGGTGACGTTTCCGGTCACATCCAGCAGGGTGTAGGCCACATCCTTTTTGCCCTTGTTCACCATGTTCTCAATGTTCAGGTGGGCTTCGGTCAGAATGCCGGTGATGGCCGAGATCGCGCCCGGTGCGTTCTTGTGGATGATGCAGATGCGGCGGCCGCTGACGCGGGGCTGGCTGACATCCGGCAGGTTGACACTGTGGGTGATGTTGCCGTTTTTCAGGTAGTCGCTCAGCTCGGCGGCTGCCATCACGGCGCAGTTCGTCTCGCTCTCCGGCGTGCTGGCGCCCAGGTGCGGCGTGCAGTAAACGCCCTTGACGCCCAGCAGTTCCTCGGTGGGAAAATCGCAGAAATACTGCGCGACCTTGCCGCTGTTCAGCGCGTCCAGCAGGGCAGCGTTGTCCACCAACTCACCGCGGGCGAAGTTCAGCACGCGGACGCCGTCCTTGCACATGGCCAGTGTCTGCGCGTTGATGGTGTGGCGGGTCGTTGGCAGGTAGGGGACATGGATGGTCAGGTAGTCGCAGCGGGGCAGCATATCGCCCAGCGTGACGCAGTGCTGCACACTGCGGGACAAGCTCCACGCTGCATCGATGGAAATGTAGGGGTCGTAGCCCAGGACTTCCATGCCCAGCGCCACGGCGGCGTTGGCAACGCGTGCACCGATGGCCCCCAGGCCGATGACGCCCAGCGTCTTGCCGCGCAGTTCGGGGCCGACAAAGGCTTTCTTGCCCTTCTCCACATCCTTGGCGATGGTGTCGCGGCCCTTGAGGGTCTGCGCCCAGTTCACGGCGTCCACCATGTTGCGGCTACCCGCCACCAACGCGCCGATGACCAGCTCTGCCACGGCGTTGGCATTGGCACCCGGCGTGTTGAACACGACGATGCCGGCATTGGTGCATTCCTCCACCGGGATGTTGTTGGTTCCTGCACCCGCGCGGGCGATGGCCAGCAGGCTGTCCGGCAGCGGCGCGTCGTGCATATCGGCGCTGCGCACCAAAATGCCGTGGGGCGCGGCGGCCTCGTTGTCGATTTCAAACTGGTTGGCCGGCAGTTTGGCCAGCCCAACCGGCGAAATAGCATTCAAAGTTTTGATTGTATACATATAGATTACTCCCTGCTCCCCTTAATTATGCTTTGTAGGGGCCGGATATGTCCGGCCCTCAGCCTTGCGCTGCAAGTCGTCAACGGGTTGCCACCGTACTGTCGCGGGCCGGGCACGCCCGGCCCCTACGAGGCGGCCGTTCAATGCTCCTTGCGGAACTTCTCCATAAAGTCGACCAGCTTATCGATGCCCTCCGGCGGCATGGCGTTGTAGATGGACGCCCGCATACCACCCACCAGGCGGTGGCCTTTCAGGTTCACAAAGCCCGCCTCGGTGGCTGCGGCGCAGAACGCCTTGTCGGTGTCGGCATCGGGGCTTGTGAAGGTCACATTCATCATGCTGCGGTACTTTTTCTCCACCGGGTTCTTGTAGAAGTCCTGGCCGTCGAGGTAATCGTAAAGCACCTTCGCCTTAGCGGCATTGATCTTCTGCATATTTTCCAGGCCGCCGATCTCGTTCTCCAGGTAGTTCATGACCAGGCCGGTCATGTAGATGCACCAGCACGGCGGGGTGTTGTACATACTGTCGGCGTTCAGCAGGGTGGTGTAGTTCATCATCGTGGGGATCTTGTCGGGCGTCAGGCCCTTGGCGGCCTTGCCCAACAGATCCTCCCGCACAATGGCGACTGCCATGCCCGCGGGGGCAATGTTCTTCTGCACACCGAAGTAGATGACACCGTACTTGCTGACATCCACCGGCTCCGAGCAGATCATCGAACTCATGTCCGCGACCAGCGGCACGCCGTCCACCTGCGGTACATCGACGAATTTCGTACCGAAAATCGTGTTGTTCTGGCAGATGTGGATATAGCTGGCGTTGGGGTCATAGTCGATGGCCTTCACGTCGGGGATATAGGTAAAGTTTTTGTCCTTGCTGCTGGCGGCAATGCGGGCCGTGCCGAACTTGGCGGCTTCCTCGGCAGCCTTTTTGCTGAAGTTGCCGGTCACAAGGTAATCCGCCGTGCCGGTGGTCATAAAGTTCAGCGGCACCATGGCAAACTGCTGGGTCGCACCGCCCTGGAAAAAACCCACCTTATAATTGTCGGGGATATTCAGCACCCGGCGCATGGCGGCCTCGGTATTGTTGATGATTTCATCGAACCATTTACTGCGGTGGCTCATCTCCATCACGCTCATGCCGGAACCATGGTAGTCCAGCAGTTCAGCCTGTGCGGTCTTTAAAACAGCCTCCGGCAGCATCGAAGGGCCGGCACTGAAATTGTAAACTCTAGCCATCGTAATTTCCTCCCTGGCAGTAAATGAAATGCGACCCGCACACGGCGGATTGCATCTTGCCGCGCCGTTGCGGTATGCCAATATTATAGGAGTTTTGCCCCCGCCCCGGCAAGCGGGCAAAGTTACGAAAAAAGCCCAAAATCCGGCAAGTGTTTCTGTAAAGTGACAAATTGTTTTCTTTACAAGGACACTATGCACGACGTTTGTAAAAGTTATTTGCTGTTTATGTCAAAATAAGCCCCTGAGATTTGTGCAATATTTCCTGTTGCATTTCAATCTACCACAGATGTAAAATAAATATAGATATTACTTCCACATTTGTAAAATTGCAGCCCGTAGGAGCGGGGCTTTGCTCCGCCCGCGCTATTTTCCCGCAATCGTCTACTTATCTTATACGACCGGGCCGGGCATGCCCGGCCCCTACATCGTCGCCTATGAAAAAGGAGCCTATCATGGAACAACTTTCCCGCAGTGAAGAACAGGTCATGGCCGCACTTTGGGCCTGCAATCGCGCCGCCACCCGGCGCGAGATCGCGTCACACCTGCCGCCGGAGTGCCACTGGGCAGACTCGACGCTGCTCAATTTTCTGCTTCGCCTTGAAAAGAAAAACTTCGTCCGCACCGAGAAGCAGGGGAACAAGAACCTCTACACACCGCTGGTGCGCCGCCTGACCTACTGCGGCGCGGTCAGCCAGGCGCATTTGCAGACGCTCTACGACGGGGACATTCGCGCCATGGTGCGGGCGCTGGCCGACACCGGCCGCATGAGCTACGCTGACACCGAGCGCCTGCTCCGCTTCCTGACCGAGTACCAAGCTGCCAACCCGGAGTACGATTACGAGTAGTCACACACTGCCCTGCATCTCCACCATGTCTTTCCAGAACCGCTTCTGCACGTGGTTCATCTGGGCTTTCTCGTTGCGGCGTTCCTCGATGGTCAGCGCCTTGAAAAAACGTTTCCACAACTGCTGCCAGTTCAGTTCGTCCTCGTCTGTGCCGGGGGTGTAGTGTTCCATCGTCAGATACTGCACCTGCCCGCCGCGCCGCACCAGCGCTGTGCCGTGGGTCGCGTCAAAAATCAGGAAATCCTCATCCGGCAGGCGGCTGCAAAAATGCCCGCGCAGCAGCGGCAAGACTTGGTGCTTCGGGTGGATGACCGTGCCCAGCATCCCGTCCCGCTCCTCAAACCGGATGAACTCGATGAACTTGCCTGCCTCGTTGTTGACGGCCCGCTCGATGGCGAACGCCGCTGCCACATCCGGGTCGCCCAGCATCTGCACGGCCTGCGGCCCCTGGGCAAAACAGCGCCGCGCAAACCGCAGCAGAGTCAGATCTTTGCCCGGGTCAGTGCTGAGGAACCCTGTTACAATGCGATCCTTGACCTGCGGCCCGAGCCGGTCCAACCCCACCGCCACCCGCTTCGCGCGCTGCCGGTCAGTGAGGATTTCCCGCGTGCCGAACAGGTTCAGCTGGCCTTCCTCAGGTGAGCAAACCTCCGACGGTATCTCGTGCCGGGCATAACTCTCGAACACGCAGCACAAAAAGCCTGCAAAACTTCCGTCATAGCGGTAGGCAACGTCGGTCACATTCGCTTCGTAAGGCATTGCAGTGCCTCCTGCCGCACGGTTTTGGCGGCCACGTCAGCCGCCATACCGCGGGCGGCCAGTTTTTGCACAGCCGGGGCTGCATCCGGCAGGGCCTTGGGTACAAAATCGTCCAGCGAAAGCTGCTGCATTCCTACGCTGAACGCCTTGGGGTCGAGCAGGGCGTTGGCAATTTCCGCACGGTTTGCGTGAGCTGCCGCCCGGCCCTTGCAGGTGATGAAATACTGCGCCCGCTTGACCACCACGCCAATGCGCTTGAGTTCGGCCAAGCCCAGATTCTGCGTGCGCCGCGCCTGAATGATACGCAGGGCGCTTTTGGGGCCGATGCCAGGCACCCGCAGCAGCTCCTCCTTCGCGGCAGTATTGATCTCCACTGGGAAAAACGCCGGGTGCCGCACGGCCCAGGTACATTTGGGATCGAGGTAGGGGTCAAAATTCGGCTCATCCTCGGTCAGCAGTTCCCGCGCCGAAAAATGGTAGTACCGCAGCAGCCAATCCGCCTGGTAGAGCCTGTGCTCCCGCAGCAGGGGCGGGGCGGTGTGCGGCGCGGGCAGGCGGCTGTCCGCTACCACTGGCAGATAGGCCGAGTAAAACACGCGCCGCAGCGCATATTTTTTGTATAGTCCTTCTGTCAGGTCCATGATATGCCGGTCAGTTTCCGGCGTAGCGCCAATGATCATCTGGGTGCTCTGCCCGGCCGGGGCAAAGGGCTTCGCGCCCCGGTAGAGCACCATCTCTTTTTTGCTCTGGGCGCTCTGCACCGCGATCTGGCCCATGGGGCGCAGGATGGCGGTCTTTTTCTTGTCTGGGGCCAGCGCCGTCAAGCTCGTCTCGCTGGGCAGCTCGATATTGACCGAGAGGCGGTCTGCCAGCCGCCCGATCTTCTCCACCAGCAGCGGGTCCGCGCCGGGGATCGTCTTGGCGTGGATGTAGCCGTTGAAGTGGTATTCCTCCCGCAGGATGCGCAGTGCCTCGATCATCAGCTCCATCGTGCGGTCGGGCGTACCTAGCACCGCGCTGGACAAAAACAGCCCCTCAATATAATTACGGCGGTAAAACCCGATAGTCAAATCGGCCAGCTCCCGCGGGGTGAAAGTCGCTCGGGGCCGGTCGTTGGTACGGCGGTTGACACAGTAGCTGCAATCATAGCTGCATACGTTGGAGTACAGCACCTTCAGCAGGGAAACGCAGCGCCCGTCTGGCGTAAAGGCGTGGCAGATGCCCGCCGCCGCACAGCTGCCCAGGCTGCCATGCCGCCCCGGACGGTCAACGCCACTGGACGTGCAGGCCACATCATATTTGGCGCTGTCCGCCAGAATTTCCAGTTTTTCCGCAAGGTCCATCGCACCTGTCTCCTAAAAAAGGGTATAAAAAATACAGCCCGCCGCATATCCTTGTTTTGCAAGGTGTGCCGCGGGCAGCATTTTTGTGAAATAATTCAATTTCTATATTGAAAGTCCAAATTATAGGACTTCGCTTATGCTACAATAGAATCGTGAAAGGGCTTTACCACTTTGCCTTGGTTTCCACGACCTTGCCGGCGATGTAGAGGTGATCCAATTCCTCACCCTTGATGACCATTTCGTCATAGGCCGGGTTGAAAGGCTGCAGCACGACCGAGTTGCCGCGCTGGATATACTTTTTCAGCGTACCCTCGCCGTCTGCGCCATAGACCAGCACGCCCAGGTCGCCGTTGTCCAACGTGTTCTGACGGTGAACGAGGGCCAGGTCGCCGTCGGAAATGCGCGGCTCCATGCTGTCGCCCTTGACCACGAGGAAGAAGTAGTTCTTCGGATCCTTGACGCAGGCGTACTCCTTGCCGTAGTCCTCCTCAAAGGCGAGGGCCCCATACCCGGCGCGGACGGTGCCCACCACCGGGATCTGGGATTCGGTATAGCGGCTGAAGGCGTTGCGGCCCACGGCGGCGGAAACGCCCGGCTCCTTACGCAGGCCCAGCAGCACATCGGAGGGGGTATCCAAAATTTCTGCCAGACGCGCGACGGTCTGTGGGTCCGGGGTGGAACGCCCGGTCTCCCACTTGCCGACAGCCTGCTGCGTCACACCCAGCATTTTGGAAACCTCGGCCTGGCTGTACCGTTTGGCCTTGCGGGCCTCTTTCAAGCGCTCTGCAAACATCGGAAATCTCCTTTTTATAGTAGGGTAAACCACATCTTGTATGCGGCTCTGATTCTTTAGTCTCATTATACAACTGTCCGTGGTTTTTGTAAAGAGTTTTTTGCAAACATTTTCAAAAATAAGTTGTAAATAGGCATTGACAACAACCGCTGGGTGTATTATGATAAGAGTAACGAACAAAACGCTGTTGTCCGTTGTTAAAATTGCGGCAGTCGGCCACGCGGGGCCGACTGATTTGGAGGTATCGGTATGAACTGGGAACTTATCAAAAACAAGCTGTGCCGTCTTGTCGCCACGGCGGCTATCCTGTTGGGAGGGGCTATGCTCAGTGCTGCCGCCTCCGGCTCCATGCCGTTTTGGGCGGCCATTCTGGGGCTTTTTGCGGCTGTCATCATGCTCAACGCCGTCTGCGGCATCCTGCTGGCCCACCCGGAGGAATCGGTCGGCCTGCCTGCCTCCGCGCCGCGCAAACACCCTGCGGTACAACTGCGCGTCGTGCGCGGCGGCCATGCGGCGTAAAACTCTGCCTACTCCTATTCGTTGTGATACACATATAACTGCGGCAAGCCCCGCGCAGCTTTCCGGCTGTGCGGGGCTTGCCGTATCCAAAATTTCATGCTACAATGAGGAAAACGCCAAAGGGGATGTGACCACACATGAAGTTGTTGGAAGTCTGTGTTGACAGCCTGGCCTCCGCCCGCGCCGCCAAGCAGGGCGGGGCCGACCGGCTGGAATTTTGCAGTGCGCTGGCCGTGGGCGGCCTGACGCCCTACGCCGACCTTTTGCGGCAGATCAAAGCCGAAATGTCCCTGCCGGTGCGCTGCCTGATGCGCCCCCGTGCCGGGGATTTTCTCTACACGAAAGAGGAGATCGACTTGCTCTGCCATCAAATCAAGACGCTGCATGCCGCCGGGGCGGACGGTTTCGTCATCGGCGCACTGACACCGGAGGGCACGTTGGATCTGCCCGCCATGCACGCGCTGCTGGATGCCTGCGACGGTGCGCCGGTCACATTACATCGCTGCATCGATGTTTCCCGCGATTTACGCGAAACCTACCGTGCCGCGGCGGCCCTTGGCATCGACACAGTGCTGACCAGCGGCGGGGCCGAGAACTGCCGCAAGGGTGCATCCCAGCTGGCCGGGCTGCTGCGCCTGCGGGACGAGCTGCACGGCCCGGAAGTGCTCATTGGCGCGGGCGTCAACGCTGCCATCATCGACGAACTGCGGGCTGCGCTGCCCGGGGCGCGGGCTTTCCACGCCAGCTGCAAAACGCTGTTGGACAGCGGCATGACCTTCCGCCGCGAGGGCGTACCCATGGGCCTGCCCGGCCTGGACGAGTGGCACATCCAGCAGACTGACACCGAGGCCGTGAGAGCGGCGAAGAATGCGGTGATGCGGTGATTTTCCAAGCCTTCTCCCGAGGGAGAAGGTGGCCGAAGGCCGGATGAGGGGCGGGTTCACGCAGCAGCCTCTTTTAACGGGCGATAGCGGCACAGCCGTCCCCCATCAGTCCGCTTCGCGGACAGCTTCCCACGAAGGGGAAGCCATTTTATTCAGTCAAAAAGACAAACCCCGCCTGCCGATTTTTTCATCGGCAGACGGGGTTTAATTTTCATCATAAGGGTCGTCAAACAGTCCGAACATCGAGGTTTTCTCCAGGTCAGGCGCGTTGTACTCCCGCACGGGGCGCACAGGCTGGAACTCGTCGGTCGTCTCGGGGGCGCCGCGGCCATGGTGGGAGCGGGGGCGGGGGGCCGCCGCCATGGCGGCCTGCAGCTCCTCCTCATACGCATCCTCCCTGTGTTCGGGTGTCAGTTCCAGTTCCTCCAACAGGCTCTGGATGGCCGCGCAATCCTCGGGCACGTCGGTCAGGCTTGCGCCGTAGTGGCAGAACAGCACCGTGCCGTCGCGATCCAGAATCAGTGTCAGCGGCAGCTGCTGTTCTGCGCCTTTTGTGGGCTTGTAGCCCTGCTTTTTCGCTTCGCGCAGGATGCGCCAGCCTTCCAGCGAGTAGCTCATCAGGGTGCTTTTGCTCGTGGGGATGTTCAGATGCTCGTACAAAACACCGGCCGCGTCGCAGAGCAGGGGATAGGGCAGGGTGTTCGGCCCGATACTGCGGGAGAGCTTGTCCGCGCGGGAGCGCACCACCAGCGCAAAGCCGCCGTCCTGCAAGGCTGCGTATGTATTGGCGTAGCGGCTGGCAAAGGTGCGGGTGATGGGGTGGCCGAAGTTTGCCATAAACACCAGCACCAGCGGCGCGCGCTGCGAAAGCAGGTCGCGGAAGCGGTTCTTCGCGCTGTACGGTGTATCGTACAAAAAGAAGGGGATCTTGTCCCCGACGTGAATCCTATCCGCCATGGTCAAACACCCCTTTCCCAAAAATTATAACCCAAAAAACCGGACAGGAAAAGCCCTGCCCGGGATGTGTGCTGTAAAAACCCCGCACAGCCGTCTGCAGCCAATCAAAACCTACCGGTATAGGCAGGTGGGTATCCTACGGGGGCGTTCACGCTCCCTTCTTCAGCCCGAAGGCGGGAAGGTTTGCAATCCAGTCCCAGACCCGGATTCCCTAAATTTGATTAGTAGGATTTTATAAGGCCGCAACAAATCGAACCGCGCAGGGTGTGAGGCCTTGCAGCCTCTTACTGCAATTCAGAGTCGTCGATGTCGTACATCGCACGCAGGCGCTCCTCGAACACCTTGCCGACGGTGATCAGTTCCTCATCGTCGTCCACGATGTCCATATATTCGCCCTCGTCGTCGGTGCCAATGCGCATCAAAATCAGCTCGGCGTCCTCCTGCAGGCTCTCCGGATCCTCCTGGTAGGGGATGACAGCCAGATAGCGGGTGCCGTTGACTTCGGTAGCATCGATCACTTCAAACGTGACCTCCTTGCCGTCCTCATCTTCCAGCGTCAGCAGGTCGGGGGTTGCCTCTTCCAGCATTTCCGGGCTCAGTTCGTCAGACATAAGTGACCTCCTGTGGTCGTTCGTATTTGATGCTTATAGTGTACCTTTTTTTTTACCAAACGTCAAGGGTGTTCAAGCGGGAAGTTCTGTGGTATAATCAATTTAATTGGATTTTTCACGGAGGAAACGCTATGCGCAAATCACTCTGCCTGCTGCCCGCACTGGCCCTGGCGCTGTTGTGCGCCTGCGGCAAAGCCGATACAAAAACGCTGCCCACCCGCACGGCTGACCTTATCAGCACCGAGCGGCAGTTCACCGCCCCCAGCGACGGCGACACGATCGCGATTTTTGATACATCCTTAGGCGAGGTGCGCGCCGTGCTCTACCCGGACGCCGCGCCGATGGCAGTGTACAACTTTGTGGGGCTGGCCCGCAGCGGATATTACGATAACACGATCATCTGGCGCAGCGAGTACGGCTTTGCCGTGCAGGGCGGCGACGCCACCGGTACAGGCACCGACGGCTCCACGATCTGGAGCAATAACCCCTACCCGCTGGAAGCCGACGCCAATTTGAAGCACTACGCCGGGGCGCTCTGTGCGGCATTTGCTGCGGGCGGCGACGTGACCGGCGGCAACAGCCAGTTTTATTTTGTGACCGCTCTGCCGGACAGTGTCAGTACCGCTGACCAGCAGGCTGAGCTGACCGCCAACGGCTACACCGACGCCCAGGTCGCGGCCTACGCCGCCGTAGGCGGGCTGCCGTATTTGGACAACACAGACACGGTGTTCGGCCAGGTCTACCAGGGCATGGACGTCGTGGACGCCATGGCCTGCGTGGACACCGTCAAGGACGAGGACGGCAACGACACCTTCCGCCCGACGGAGGAGGCCGCCATTACCATCAACAGCGTGACCATCACGACCTACCCCGGCCCGGGTGCCGATACCGCCGACAGCGGGAGCAATGTCGGCTGACATACCCTAGTATATGCAGGCCCGCCCCCGCAAAAGTTTGGCAGATGTACCAAACTTTGCGGGGGCGGGTTGTGGTTTTTGCGGAAATTATTTCTTCGTATTCCCGCCCATGCGGCGGTCGCGGCGGGCATACTCGGCCAAAGCTTCGTCGAAGCATTTCTTCGTGAAATCGGGGAAGAGCGTCTGGGTGAAGTAGAACTCCGCGTAGGCGCACTGCCACAGCAGGAAGTTGGACAGGCGCTCCTCACCACTGGTGCGGATCATCAGATCGACCGGGGGCAGGTCGCGGTAGAGGTGCTTCTCGATGACCTTCTCGTCGATGGCCTCGGGTTCCAGCGTACCGGCCTTGACCTCGGCGGCAATGGCGCGGGTGGCGTCGGTCAGCTCGGCATGGCTGCCGTAGTTCAGGCAGAAGTTGACGATACCCTTGTCATTGTCTTTCGTCAGGTTCATCATGTAGTCCATGGCATCCAGCACGCGCTGCTGCAGCCCCTCGCGGCGGCCACTGAACAGCACCTTGCAGCCGCGCTCGTTCATTTCGTCGGCAATGGTGCGGAAGTTGTTGGCAAACAGGTCCATCAGGTAACCGACTTCCTTTGCGTCGCGGCTGAAATTCTCCGTGGAGAAAACATAGAGGGACAGCACATAGACACCGCGGTCGCCGACGGCGTAGCGGGTGATCTCGCGCAGGCGGTCAAAACCAGCCTTGTGGCCCATGCTGACCGGCATCAGGCGCTGTTTGGCCCAGCGGCGGTTGCCGTCCACAATGATAGCCACATGGGTGGGGAAGCGGGGTTCAGCTGCATTCGGCATAATCGTTCTCCTTTTATTGCTCGGGGCGCACCAGCTCGGGCGGTTCCTCGCCGGGGTGGTGGGCGCGCCAGTTCAGAAAGCTCTCCAAAATGACGGCGGCGGACACGGAATCCAGCCGTTCCTTACGCTTGGCGCCGAAGGTATCGTTATCGGCCAGGATGGCGGCGGCGGACACGGTGGTGCGGCGCTCATCCCACATCACAACCGGCACACCGGCGGTGTTGGCAAGGCGCTGGGCAAAGCGGCGGCTCTTGTTGGCGCGGCTGCCCTCGGTACCGTCCATGTTTTTGGGCAGACCGCAGACAAGGCCCTCGGCCCCGCGAGCGGTCAGCACCTCAGTCACAGCGGCAGCGACCTTGTTCATGCTTTTTTCTTCGATTTGCGGCGTGATAGGGGAGGTGATCGTCTCCCCGGCGTCGCACCCGGCAAGCCCGGTGCGGGAATCGCCATAGTCAACGGCAAGCCATTTCATAGGCAGGCTCCTTTACATTTCGTCGTATAGGGTTATTATAGCATAAAAAAGCCGCCCTGACCAGTGCAGGGCGGGAGATTTTGTTTGCCTTGTTGCTTTGCCTTCCCCCGAGGGGGGAAGGTGGCCCCGCAGGGCCGGATGAGGGGCGGGCTTGCTACGGTTGCCCGTAAACGGGTCAGCCTGATCAGCTCTGCCCTCATCAGTCACCTTCGGTGACAGCTTCCCCCGTGGGGGAAGCCCTTGGGGTACTGTAGGGGTCGATGCTTGCATCGACCCGCGGGGCGTCGAGGACGCCGCCCCCCTACAAACTCAGACCAGCGAGCCTTTCAGCCGCTTATCCAGCTGGATGGTCAAAGCGGCGGCGAGGGCGATTTTCACGGCGTCGCCGGGCAGGTAGGGCAGGACGCACCAGCCCAGGGCGCTGACTAAATCAGCCCCCGTCAGGATCATGAACCAAATCGTGCCCAGCACGTAGCAGGCAGCGCAGCCCACGACCATGGCGACGCAGAGCGCCCAGAACTTGCGGCCCAGCACCTTGGACAGCAGGGCCGTGATGAGCGCTGTCAGAATGTAGCCGATGGCATAGCCGCCGGTCTTGCCGAAGATGGCAGACGGGCCGCCCTGGAAGTTGGCCAGCACCGGCACACCGATGGCTGCCAGCGCAATGAATACGACCTGACTGGCCGTGCCCCACACGGGGCCAAGCATCGTGCCCGCCATATAAACGGCGAACAGCGCCAGGTTGATGGGCACCCCCCACGGCATCGGCACGGCAATCTGGCTGCAGACGGCAACCAGCGCGGTAAACATGGCACATAGCACCATGCGGCGGACATTGTTGGAAGTTTTTGTCATGATAAAATACCCCTCTTACATTTATAACAGACGTACGCTTACCTCGCCGCTGTTCAGGGCGGTGGGGCGGCTTTCGCCGGTAAAGCGCACGATCAGTTTCCATTCGTCATTGATGCCCAGCGCTGCGGCCTGACGCGGCTCGCCCTGGCGCGGCGTGACGAGCACCTGCCGCCCTACAAGGGCCTGGCGGCTGCGGTACTCGTCCAGGCAGCTGCTGCGCGGCCCGGCGCGGTAGAGCGGCCAGAACTCGTTCAAGAATGCCGCCGCCAGCATGGCCCGCGCCCCCGGGGCCGGGGTTCCGTCATAGATCGCCCCCGCCACGTCCCGCAGGTCGTCGGGCCAGCCCTCGGCCGGGGCAATGACGTTGAAGCCCAGCCCCAGCACGGCGTAGTCCAGCATCCCGGATTCCAGATTCAGCGCGGCCTCAGTCAGGATGCCGCAGACCTTTTTGCCGTTCTTCCACAGGTCGTTGACCCATTTGATCCGGATGGGCGTTCCGCAGAGCTTTTCCGCTGCGCGGGCCGCTGCCACCGCCGCCATGGCGGTCAGGCCCACGGCCTGCCGGGCACCGATCTCGGGCCGCAGCAGCACGCTTAAATACAGCCCCCCGGGCGGCGAATAAAAGCTATGCCCGCCGCGTCCGCGCCCCGCGCTCTGCGCCTGGGCGATAAGCACCAGCCCCTCGGGTGCACCGTTGTCGGCACGGGCACGCAACGCGCTGTTGGTGCCGGGTAAGCGGTCAACGACCTCGATTTGCAGCGCCTGCAGGGGTGCTTCGTGCAGCAGGGCCGCTATGGCGGCAGTGTTCAGTACATCGACATTTTTCGACAGGGTGTAGCCGCGGTTCGTCACGGCCTCGATAGGAATGCCGTCGCTGCGCAGGGCAGCCACAGCCTTCCAGATGGCGGTGCGGCTCACGCCCAGCCGAGCGGCCAGCTCCTGACCGGAGATATACTGTCCCCGTGCGCCGTCCAGCGCTGCGAGAACTTCCTGTTTGACCATACTGCCGCCCCCCTTTCAGGCCCGACTGTAAGCCAGTATACCGCGGCGGGGGCCGGAATGTCAACGTTTTCCCGGCTTCATGGTTGACAATCAGAGCAAAAAATGTCCCGCCGGGGAGGCGGGAACGGCAAAAGCCCCGCAGGCTCTCGCCTGCGGGGCTTTTGCTATGATGCAAACAGATTTAGTGGGAAAAGTCTAAACTTAGCGCTGGATACGGCCGGAACCGTCGCCACCGGCCAGCTTCTCGACCTCGGAGACAGTGACCATGTTGTAGTCACCCTCGATGGAGTGCTTCAGGGCAGAAGCAGCAACAGCGAACTCAACAGCATCCTGGGTGCTCTTGCCGTTCAGCAGGGCATAGATCAGACCGCCGCCGAAGGAGTCACCGCCGCCAACGCGGTCGATGATGCGCAGCTCGTACTTCTTGGAGAAGCAGTACTCGTTGGAAGCGACATCGTACAGCATGGCGCTCCAGCCGTTGTCGGAAGCGGAATGGCTCTCACGCAGGGTGATGGCGACCTTCTCGAAGCCGAACTTGTCAGCCAGCTGCTTGGCAACGCTCTTGTAGCCCTCGCGGTTGATCTCACCGGCGTAAATGTCGGTAGCCTCAGCCTCAATGCCAAAGACGTCCTTCGCATCCTCCTCGTTGGAGATGCAGACGTCAACGTACTGGCACAGGTCAGTCATGGCAGCGCGGGCCTGCTCACGGGTCCACAGCTTGCCGCGGTAGTTCAGGTCGCAGCTGATCTTGACGCCATGAGCCTTAGCAGCCTTGCAGGCCTCGCGGCAGATCTCAACAACATTCTCGCCCAGGGCCGGGGTGATGCCGGTGAAGTGGAACCAGTCCACGCCCTCGAAGATGGCATCCCAGTCGAAGTCGGCGGTAGAAGCCAGCTGAATGGCGGAGTTGGCGCGGTCGTAGATGCAGACGGAACCACGCTGAGAAGCGCCCTTCTCGTTGAAGTAGATACCAATGCGATCGCCGCCGCGGGTGATCTTGCTGGTGTCAACGCCGTAGCGGCGCAGGCTGTTCACAGCGGCCTGACCGATGGCATGGGCGGGCAGCTTGGTAACGAAGGCTGCGTCAATGCCGTAGTTGGCCAGAGAAACAGCAACGTTGGCCTCGCCGCCGCCGAAGGTGAACTCCAGGTTGTTGGCCTGGACAAAGCGCTCGTAGTTGAACGGCTGCAGACGGATCATCAATTCGCCAAAAGTAACGACTTTCATGGTGAACTCCTTTTAATTCAATATTTTTTAAAGATAGGGGAGTGGGGCGTCGAGGACGCCACCCCCTACGAATTTACGATGGAGGCAGCGATCAGCGCTGGACCAGGTGGAAGGCAAAGCCTGCGATCTCGTCAGCAAAGTAGATGGCAACGGTCTTGCCGTCCTTGACGTTCTTGCTGTCCATGTCGAACTTGACACCGCGCTGGCCGAGGTGATAGATAGCGCGGTCAACGTTGTTGGTCAGGATCGCGATGTGGCCATTGGTGCCGCGGCCCGGCTTCTTCATGATCTCGAATTCCTTCTTGCCCACGAAGATGCTGGAGTTGCCCGGCTTAACAGCCATGCTCAGCAGGCTGGCGATGGTCTCGGCGGTCTTGGCAGCCTCGGCCTCGTTCTCGCAGTTGATGCCGATGTGGCCCAGCTCCAGGCCCAGCATGACGTCAACGGCCTCGCGGCTCATTGCGGCGATCTCGTCCCAGGCACCGGCCTTGATCTTGTCGCTCTTGCACATCCAGGTGCCGCCGACAGCAATGATCTGGTTGTAGCCCAGATAGTTGTTGACATTCTTGGCGTTGACACCGCCGGTGCACATCCACTTGCAGGTCTTGAGGGCAGCGCCGATGTTCTTCAGCTTGTCTACGCCGCCGTTGGCCTCTGCGGGGAAGAACTTGACGCACTCGCAGCCCATGTTCATGGCCTGCTGCATCTCGCCGGCGGTGGCGGTGCCGGGCATCATGATGCCGCCCTTGTTGATGACATGCTGGCAGACCTCGGGGTCAAAGCCGGGGGCCACGATGAAGGAAGCGCCGGCGGCCATAGCGCGGTCAGCCTGATCAACGGTCAGGACAGTGCCGGCGCCCAGCAGCATATCGGGCAGTTCCTCGTGGATCTTCTTGATGCACTCCTCAGCACAAGCGGTGCGGAAGGTGACCTCGGCGGCGGGCAGGCCGCCGTCCATCAGGGCCTTGCACAGGGGCAGGGCCTCGTCCGCGCTGTTGAAAGCAATGACCGGGATAATGCCGATCTCGTAAACACGCTGCAAAACAGAATTCATAGCAATTCTCCTTCACTGATTCTGTGCGGGCCACCCAGTTCACACACTGCGGCGGGGTCACGCACTTGGTTACTTTTATTATATCCACTGGGTCGGTGGGCGTCAATCGGGCAGAAATGTGAAAGAAAGCGCACGATTTTTGTTGTATCTGCCAAGGATTCCGCAATTCGGAAAAGAGCTTGAAAAAATCGGCCAACTCTGTTATAATCGTTCCATAATACGGAACGATTATGCGTTCCGTCCCGCAAATTAAATTTATGAAATTTTTGTTAAATTTCGTCAGGAGGCCCTTATCATGGCAGAAAAGACCGGCGTGCAGAGTGTGGAGCGCATCTTTCAGCTGATCGAGCAGCTGGCGGCGCACCCCACGGGGGTCAGCCTGCAAAAGCTGGCAGGGGAGACCGGCCTTGCCAAAAGCACCGTGCACCGCCTGCTGGCAAGCCTGGTGGGGCTGGGCTATGTGGCGCAGAACGACGAGAACGGCCACTACCGGCTGACCTTAAAAATGTTTGAGCTGTCCAGCGGCATTGTGGACAGCATGGATATTATGGGCGTGGCAAAGGCGCATTTGGAGCGCCTCTCCCAGCGCACCGGCGAGGCCGTGCACCTGGTCATCCGCGATGGGCGGGACATCGTCTACATTTATAAGACCGAGAGCGGTCCCATGCGGATGTCCAGCCGCGTGGGCCTGCGCAGCCCGCTGTACTGCACTGGCGTGGGCAAGGCTATTTTAGCCACGCTGCCAGGGGATGAGCTGGAGGATATCTGGACCCACAGCAACGTGCAGAAGCTGACCGACCGGACCATCACCGATTTGGAGGAGCTGCGCAGCCAGCTTGTGGAAGTGCGCGCCAACGGCTACGCCATCGACGACGAGGAGAACGAAGTCGGTGTGCGATGCGTGGCGGTGGCCATCCCCGGCGCCGACGGCCGCGCGGAAAGTGCGTTTTCCATCAGCGGGTTAGCGCCCTATATGACACCCGAGCGGATACGCAGAATTGCGACGCTGGCGCTGGACGCACGGACGGATATTCTGGCGGATCTGGGGCTGCGGTAAAAGATATAGAATTGTAGGGCGGCCAGCCCCCTGGCCGCCGCATCTTGCCTTTAGTACAACTTTATCCTTTAGTCGCAGGGGGCGTCGAGGACGCCGCCCCCTACCTTTCTACTTCCCGCAGAAGCTCCTCTGCTGGCACGTTGTATAACTTTGCCACAGCCAGCAAATTTGTTGTGCTGGGGTCTGCGCTGCCGTTCTCCCACTTGGAGACCGTCTGGCGGCTGACGCCTAAACTCTCGGCCACAAACTCCTGCGTCATGTGGCATTGGGTTCGATGGGCTTTCAGCGTCTCACCCAGGGTGCGTTTGGCGGCCCGCTTTTCCGCCCGGACTTCTTTACTGTCGATGTACTTTTTCAGCGCCCGCACGACCAGCACAAACAGGTACACGACCGCCGCCAGCAGCGCTACCGTCAGCACAAGATTCAAAATCCCCCACCATGCTGCAAATGCCATCTCTATTTCCTCCTTCGTGGATTTTTCTGCCCCCAGTATACCAGCCAATATCCCGTGACACCAGCAACTATCTTGTACATTTTCGCTTACATCGCAAAAAACGGCCTGTCTGCGTAGTTTCCGCAGGCAGGCCGTTCCTATTTAAAATGCTTCCAGAATCGCCAGCAGTTTATCCAGGCTGCGCTCGTTAAATTCCAAAATCAGGATATCGCACCCCGGGTGGTCGACCATATCCATCGTAAACGTGTCGATGTGCTCGCGCCAGCTGTTGGTGAACCGCGCCTGCAAATAGGGCATATAATACTCACTGAAGGAATCCCCGATGACTCGCACCGCGCGGCCGTCTTTTTCAAACAGCTGGGCGTAGCCGGGTACGGTGTAAGTCTCCTCGGCGGGCAGACTGGCATACAGCGCCGCCACATTCGCCATGTCGCCGGTCGTCGTGCCGTCGGCCTCCACCGGGTAGGCGTCAGGGGAGAGGGTCTGCATATCCAGCGCCTCAAAAATACCGTCCAGCCCAATCAGCGCACCGATGGAGTTCCAGTGCGTGTCGGTCTTGTAGTAGAGCAGCCGTTCGGGGTTCTGCCGTGCCTGGCTGCGCAGCACATCGTACCGCCACACCACCGGCACCGTCGTGTGGCTCTGCAGGTAAGCCGCCATCAGGTCGGTGCGGTTCTGCTCGTTCACGATGGGGTAGCCGTCGGGCATATACTCGCGATAGATGCGGTCCTTGCTAGGCGTCAGGTCCAACACCAGCGTACAGCCATTGGCCGCCAGCCGGTCATTTAAGATCTGCAGCCCCGCGCTGGCCTCGGCCAGCACCTCGGCACTGTCATTCAGCTCAGTCAGGCCCTGGTAGTTTGCCACCGGCTGGGCCGCGTTGGGGCCGTCCTTATAAAACAGCCAGCCCTGCTTGCCGGGCAGCACCTGGTCGCTCTGGCTCGTGCCGAACATCGCATAGTCCAGCCCGGCGTTGACCAGCACAAACTGGTAGCGGAAGGGAGAATTGTCCACCAGAAAGTTATCGAGATTCCGCGGCAGCTCCCGCAGCGGGCTGTTCAGCACCTGCGGCAGACCGGTCATCAGGCGGTTTTCGTGGCTGTCCATCGACAGCTGTTTGGAGAACACATTGAACACCGGGAACGCCAGCCCGATGACGGCGCAGAACGCGCCCACAAAGGCAATTTTGCCCGCTTTACGCATGGTCTGCACCCTCCTTTAAAATTGGAAATAGATGAACGCGCTGTACGTGCCCGCCGTGACCCGCATCAGGCCAAAGAACAGCAGCACCAACAGCCCCGCCGCCCCGGCCAGGGACGGCGCTTTGCGGGCGTAAAGGGCTTCTTTCAGCTTGGGGCGCAGCGCCTGCAGCGGCCCGCACAGCAGGAAGGACACCGCCAGAATCAGCAGCAGCTTGGCATCCGCAAAGGCGGCCAGCGTGTAGCCCTTGGCCCCGCTCTGCCAGGTAAAGATGCCCCACAGCGCAGCCAGGCCTTCTTTCAGGCCCGGCGCACCGAAGATGACCAGCGTCAGCCACAGCACCATGACGGTGTACAGGTGGCCGAAGAACCGGGGCAGCCGTTCCAGCGCCCGGCGCAGGCCAAGGCGCTCGGCACATAAAATCAAGCCGTGCAGCAGGCCGAACACCACATACTGCCACGCCGCGCCGTGCCACAGGCCGGTGAGGGTAAACACAATGAGCAGGTTCAGGCAGGTGCGGCGCAGACGGCAACGGCTGCCGCCCAGCGGGATGTACACATAGTCGCGGAACCAGCCGGACAGCGACATATGCCACCGCCGCCAGTATTCGCCGATGGAGCATGCGAGATAGGGGTAGTCGAAGTTTTCCGGCAGCGTGATACCGAAAAATTCACCGATACCGATGGCCATATCGCTGTACCCGGAAAAATCGAAATAGAGCTGCATCATGTAGGCCGTGTAGCCCAAAATCAGAATCGGCGCGGGCAGTGTGGCCGCCGGGACCGACGCTATCTTGGCGTAGATGAGTGCCAGCTGGTCCGCGATGATGGCTTTCTTGGCAAGGCCCAGAATCAGCCGCTTGATGCCGTAGCTGAAGCGGTCAAGGTCAACTTTGCGGGCCTCGCTGCGGGGGTCCAGCTGCGGGGCCTGCTGGTTGTACCGCACGATAGGCCCCGACGGCCCATGGCCGAAGAAAGCCAGGAACACCGCGAACTTAAAGGGGCTTTTTTCCGGCTCGGCGCGGCCCACGGCAACATCAACGCAGTAGCCGATGGCCGTAAACACGTAAAAGCTGATGCCCAGCGGCAGCGCAGGGGAGAGCACCGGCAGCAGCCCGGGCACAACAGTATTGATGCTTTCGGCCGCAAAGCCTGCATACTTAAAGCCGCCCAGCACGGCCAGGTCCAGCAGCACCAGCACCGCCAGCAGCGGTTTTTTGTGGGCCAGCCACCCCAGCCACAGCCCGCCCAGCCAGTTGATACAGGCCAGCAATACCAAAACGGCCGCACCTTTCAGCCCCGCCCAGGCAAAAAAGAGCAGACTGAACGCGCCCAACACGATATTGCGCAGCCGTTTGGGACAAATCCAGTAGACCGCCAGCGCCAGCGGCAGGAACACAAACAAAAATTGTACGGATGAAAACACCATAGATAACCCTGCTTCAAAAAAATTTACATTTGTAACTATTATATAGGGTATAACAAAATTCGGCAAGGTTTGCGCGCAAAAAAGTTATTTCCTGCACATTCCCGCGCATTTTGCAGGGGATATCCATAGACAATCAGGGCGGGAATGACTATAATAAAGATGTATTTTTGTGTAACGGAGGGGCCGCCCATGGAAAATCTGATCTTCGGTGCGTTTGCCACGCTGGATGGCTACCGGGAGGGGGACGCCGCCAACCTGGGCCGCACGGTCTATGACCGCTGCACCGTGGTAGCGCTGTGCAGCGCCAAGGCGCAGAACCCTGCCTGCACGGTAGCCCTGCTGACGAACGCCCCGGTGCCGGAACCGTTCGCCACACAGCTAAAAAACGGCGGCGTGGAGATTTGGGACTGCCCCTTTACCGCCTACCGCGTCCCCGCTGAGACAAATTGGGCACTGGCCTACTACAAGCTCTGCGCCATGGCGTGGGTGCTGGCCCACAAGGATTTTGCCCGCGCCTGCATGGTCGATCTGGACACCTTCACCCAGCACCCGCTGGACGACCTGTGGCGGGAATGTGACGAGGCCGTGCTGCTGTATCAGGTGCCCCACGCCGCCAGCCAGACGATGACCGCTGCCATCAGCCGCTGCTATGACGCGGTAGAATCGGGCGGTGCACCCCACAGCTTAACGCATTTCGGCGGCGAACTGGTGGCGGGCAGCAAGGCCCGGTTGGCTGATTTTATGGCGCTGTGCCAGCAATATTTTGACGAATTGCAGGCCCGGGGCATCACCCCCAAGGAGGGTGACGAGGCCGTCTGGTGCGGCGCGGCCTACCGCAGTCTGCGGGCAGGGCAGCCGGTGCGTGCCGCCAACGCCTATATTTTCCGCTACTGGCTGGGCGGTCGTTTTTACTATGTATCGACGAATTATCAGCTTGACCCGGTATGCATCCTGCATCTGCCCGGGGCAGCCAAGGACCGCCAGCTGAAACTGATCTATAAAAAGTACACGAAGCGCGGGGCGTTCCCGCCGCCGGACGCGATCCACCGCCTGTGCGGTCTGCCCGCCGCCCATCCGCCGCTGCTGCGCACCCTTTGGACGCGGCTGCTGGCCAAGCTGTAAGGAGCCGCTATGCCCAGAAAAAAGACCGACCTCAGCCAGCGTTTGGAGGCTGTCATCAAGACGCTGGTGCCCCAGCAGGAGCAGAACCCCGACGACCTCGGCCCTATGATGCGGGCCATCAAGGCCGTACACAGCATCAGCGACCATACCTCGACCACGCCGGAGGATCTGGAGCACCAGCGCGCCGCGCAGGAGTTGTTTGGGCGGCTGGTCACGCCAAGCATCGGCATCCGCAATGACAGCCTGACGGTGGGCAGTATCCCCGCCGAGTGGGTCAGCCTGGAGCACGGCCACGACCGCCACCACGCGGTTTTGTACTGCCACGGCGGCGGCTACACCTGCGGCCAGCTGGGCTATGCCCGCATTCTGGCCAGCAAGTTGGCGCTTGCCACCGGGTTTGACGTGCTCTCGTTTGAGTATCGCCTTGCGCCCGAGCATCCGTTCCCCGCCGCTATTGAGGACGCCGTTGCCATGTGGGATTACCTGATGTACATGGGCTACGGTGCGCGGGACGTGATTATTGCGGGCGATTCTGCCGGGGGCAACCTGGCTTTGGAGCTGGCGTTAAAGCTGAAAGAGCAGGGCCGCGCCCAGCCGCGGGGGCTTTTGCTGTTCAGCCCCTGGACCGACATGACGGCCAGCGGCAAGAGCTACCGCACCTGCAAAACGCTGGACCCGATGCTGACGATGGAGTACATCGCCGCCGTGCGCGAAGCCTACACCGGCCCCGATGCCGATTGGTCCCGCCCGTGTTACAGCCCGCTGTTTGCCGACCTGCGCGGCCTGCCGCCCGTGCTTGTGCAGGTGGGCACAAACGAAATTTTGAAGTCCGACAGTGAACAGTTGGTCGAAAATTTACAGAAAGCCGGGGTCTACGCCCAGCTGGAAGTTTACCCCGAGTGCTGGCACGTTTTCCAGCAAATGCCCATCCGCCGCGCCGCCGTCGCGATGGAGAGCGCGGGGCGATTTGTGCAGAAGATTATTTGAGGAAACATAATACAACACCTCCCGGGAGCCTCCCCTTAATCCTTTAGCAGAGAAAGGAAAAACATGTCCGATTCATGGTACAAAGTTGATAACGTCGCCAAGGTGTTCCTGGCTACGGCGTCCCAGCGCGACCCGCGGGTGTTCCGCGTCTCCTGCACACTGCAGGAGGACATCGATCCCGACACGCTGAACACCGCCCTGCGCGCCACCGCGCAGGAATGGCCGCAGTTCCAGGTGACACTGCACCGCGGTTTGTTCTGGCATTATTTTGAGTCCACCGACCTTGTCCCCACGGCCCAGCCGGAGAATAAGGCCCCCTGTGCGCCGCTGTACACGCCGGAGCGCCGCAATAAACTCATCTACCGCGTGACCTATTTCGGCGCACGCATCAACCTGGAAATGTTCCACGCCATTACCGACGGCAACGGCGGGCTGCTCTACTTAAAATCCATCGTGCGCAACTATCTGGCCCTGCGCCACCCCGGCCAGCTGGACGACGTACCTTCGCCCAACAGCGCTTCGGCGGCCGACTTGGTGCAGGACAGCTTCCGCAACTTTTACGGCGGCACAAAGCGCGATAATGCGGCCAAAAAAGTCAAGGCCTACCGCCCGCGCGGACTGCGCCTGCCCTACGACCAGCTGCAATTTTTTGAAGGGCATCTGAGCGCCAAACAGGTGCTGGAACGCTGCCACGCGCTAGGCGTCTCGATGACAAGCTACCTCGGCGCGTCATTCATGCTGGCGATCTATCACGATATGCCCGCGCTGGAACGTAAAAAGCCTATCTGTATCAGTCTGCCGGTCAACCTGCGCAACTACTACCCCAGCGAGACGGCCCGCAACTTCTTCAACTCGGTCTATGTCACCCACACGCTGACCGATGCTGACACGCTGGAAACCGTCGCCCCGGTGTTTGATGCCAAGCTGAAAGAGGTCTTAAAACCCGAGAACATTCGCGCCCAGATGGACGAGTTCGAAAAGCTCGAACATATGCCCGGCATCCGCCCGGTGCCGCTGGTCGTGAAAAACGCCACAGTCAAGTTGTTCACCCGCTTGGAGGACCGCTATGTCACGGCGGTCGTCTCCAACATGGGCCGGGTGACGATGCCCGAGGAACTGAAACCCTACATCCACAGCTTTGCAGCGTTTTCCAGCTGCAAAACGCTGTTCACGGTCGTCTGCTCCTACGGCGACGACCTTGTGCTGGGTACGGCATCGGCGCTGCGCAGCACGGCCATTTTGCAGCGGTTCTACCGCGAGCTGACCAAGGCCGGGCTGGATGTCACGCTCTATGCCACGGAGGTGGAGAAATGAATACCTGTCCGCACTGTCATATCCAGGTCGGTGGGGATGCCCGATACTGCCCGCTGTGCCAGAACCGCCTGCCCGGCTCGGCGGGGGAGCCATACTTCCCGGCCACCGCGCCGCGCATCCACCGCGCGTCGCTGCTGTACAAAATCGTGGCGTTCGTGCTGTCGGCGCTTGTCGTCGTGGGCGGCGCATTCGACTTTCTGCTGCTGGAAGAAACACCCCACCGCCATTTCAGTGTGCTGATGGCCGTCTGGGCCGTCGCCCTCCTGCGGGTACTTCGCGCCGTGCTGCGCCGCCGATTCAACGGCCCGCGCCAGATTTTCAACCTGCTGCTGCTCGTCTCGGCACTGTTGGTCTTTACCGACTGGTTCAACGGCTACACCGGGTACAGCCTTGATCTGGTCGTGCCGATTTTGTGCTGTGTGGCGCTGGCCTGCAACTTTATTTTTGCGTTCCTGCGCAGCAATTTCACCGCCAACGCACTGGTGTACCTGCTCATGAACATTGGTATCGGCGTTCTGCCGTATATTTTACTGTTCTTCCGCATTGATTACGACGGTAAGCTGGACGCCCACAGCATCCCCTGGGTCATCTGCCTGATTTTGAGCATCATCACATTTTTGGGGCTGGTCATCTTCCGCGGCCGCGACTTGAAAAACGAACTGGTCAAGAGACTTCATATGTGATTTTATCCCCAGTTGTAGGGGGTAGCGATTGGGATGCTGGTGCTGCGCGTTGGCAGAAAAATCAACGTATAAACATACCAAAAGAAAAGCAAGTACGCCGGATTTTGTCCGATGTACTTGCTTTTTGTCGTTTTCTGTTGTAAAAAACAAGAACCGCCACTCGGCCAAGTGACGGTTCTTAGAGTTATCTGGTTCCTGTTACTAAAAGCCAACCGCTTGTCGCAGTGCCTTTTCTATTTATGGCAATACCGCATAATTCTAAGTGCCGATACGGCGAGTGAGGTGCGGCAGCTGCTAAGCCAAAAGCGCAGATAATACTGGATGTCTTATCGAGCATTTTGGCAACGCAGATGCCGTGCCGCAGCCGCCGGAGCGGTGCTTAAGCCGTCAGGCGGGAATTGTGCGGTATTGCCTTATGTTATCCCACAAATCTTTCGTTTCGTCAACGCTTATTTCTTATCAAACGCTTCGCGACGCTTGGTGGACAGGCGGAACATCTCTTCCAGGCCTTCCCGGTCGTCGTTGACGAGCTTTTCCTTCATATCCTGCAAGGCGCTGTCAAACATATCGATCTCCGAAATCAGGTTGTCCTTGTTCCACAAAAACAGCTCCGCCCACATTTTGTCGTTGATACGCGCAATTCTTGTCAAATCTCGGAAGGAATCGCCGGTGTAATTCGCAAGCTCGGAGTTATCCGCCGCACACATCAGGCTGACGGCGATCGCGTGGCACAGCTGGCTGACATAGCCGATCATGTGGTCGTGCTCGGCAGGGGTCAGTACGCTGATTCGCTTGAAGCCCAGCGCCTCAGCCAGGTCGCGGCACCAGTCGATGCCCGCCTGGGTGTTTTTCTCCGTCGGCGTGATGATGAAGTTGGCCGGGGCAAAGTTAACCTCGGCGCTGTGGGCAATGCCGCTCGTCTCGCGGCCTGCCATCGGGTGGCTGGCGATGAACTCTACTCCGTCAGGCAAAGCAGCCTGCACAGGCTCAACCACGCCGCGCTTGACGCCGGAGACGTCCGTCACCATTGTGCCGGGGCGGATATATTGGCCGTACTGCGCGACCCATTCCAGCAAAATGGTGGGATAGAGGCCGAACACGATGCAGTCGGCCTCCCGGATCAAATCCTCAAAATCCGCGTTTTTGCCTGCGCGGATATAGTCATGCTGCAAGGCATAGTCCAGCGTCGCCTGGCTGTGGGTAATGCCGGTCACGTTGTAACCCTTCTGGCTCAACACCTGGGCGTATTTTCCGCCCAGCAGTCCCAGGCCGACAATCAGATAATTCTTGCTTTTGTCCAGCATACAAAATCACGCCTTTATGTCAAATTCGTTCGTTTTGTCCGTGGAAAGCTCCACCTTGGCACCCAAACCGCGCAGCACATTCCAGAACGCGGGCCAGCTCTTGTCCACAGCCTCGGCCCCGCAGAGCAGGGCAGGCAGGCCGCTGGCAATGGCTGCCACGGCCAGCGCCATGACAATGCGGTGGTCGTTATGGCCAGACAGCGGCGCGTTCGGCGCGTGGAGCGCCACGCCCTGAATATGCACGGTGTCGCCGTCCACCTCAATGCGTGCGCCCATCTTTTGCAGCTCATCCCGCATAGCTTCGATTCGGTCGGACTCTTTCAGGCGCAGACGGCCCGCGTTGGTGATGACTGTTTCGCCACTGCAAAAGCAGCCCAGCGTGAACAGGATCGGCCCCAGGTCCGGGCAGTCGGCCAGGTCGATCTTGGTGGCTTTGAGCAGGCTGCGGTCAAAGTGGTAGCCGCCCTCGACTTCCTTAAATTTGCCGCCGCAGCGCTTTAAAATGTCCAAAATGACCTTATCGCCCTGCTGGCTGTCGGGGTTTAAGCCGGTGATGGTGATGCCGCCGATGACGCAGCCCAGCACAGCCAGGAATGCCGCCTGGCTGTAATCGCCCTCGACTGCAAAATCGCTGGCCGTGTACCGCTGCGGCGCGGCCACGCGGTACATCATGCTGCCATTTTTGCGGGCGCGGGCCGACACCTTGACGCCGAACTGCTGCATCGCGTCGATGGTCAGATCCACATAGGAATGGCTCTCGTAGGGGGGCAGGACCTCGATGCTGCTCTCAGAGTCCATCAGCGGCGCGGCAAACAGCAGACCGCTGATGAACTGGCTGGACACATCGCCGGGCAGGGTGAACCCGCCGGGGCGCAGGCGGCCAAAAATCGTGATGCCCTCTGGCGTCTGCTCAAAATGCAGGCCTTGGCGGTCAAACAGCATTTGATACACTGCCTGGGGGCGGTCAAACAGCCGCCCTGCACCGGTAAAGCGCACTTTCTGGGCCGTCAGGCTGAACAGCGGTATCATAAACCGCAGCGTCGACCCGCTTTCGTTGCAGAACACCGGGCGCGTCACCGTCACAAAGCCCCCCGCTGTGCCGTGGCCTTTGATGGTCAGGGAGTGGGGCTCCTCGGTGATTTTGGCACCCAACTGGGCCGCTGCGCCCAATGTGGCGCGGATGTCCTTGCTGTATTCGATATTCGTGATATGGCTGGTGCCGTCCGCCAAAGCGGCGCACAAAACTGCACGGTGGGCCGCACTTTTGCTGGGCGGCACTGTGGCTGTGCCGCTCAGGCGGCTGACATGAATCTTCGCGTCCAATTTACATCTCCCGGCCGATGGCGGCGGCGACCTTGCGGCACTTGGCGATCACATCGGCAAACTTATCGGGTTTCAGGCACTGCGCGCCGTCGCTCCAGGCGTGGGGCGGGTCGTCATGGACCTCAATTTCCAGGCCGTCCGCACCGGCGGCCACTGCAGCCAGGGCCATGCTCTCGATGTACTTGTAGTCACCGGTAGCGTGGCTGGGGTCGACGATGATGGGCAGGTGGGTCTTTTCCTTGATGACCGGCACGGCGGACAGGTCCAGCGTGTTGCGGGTCGCGCGCTCAAAGGTGCGGATGCCGCGCTCGCAGAGGATGACGTTCTCGTTGCCGCCCGCCATGATGTATTCGGCAGACATGATCCACTCCTCGATCGTGTTTGCCAGGCCGCGCTTGAGCAGAATGGGCTTGTGCATCTTGCCGACGGCCTTGAGCAGCTGGAAATTCTGCATATTGCGCGCGCCGATCTGCACGACGTCGACATATTCCTCGAACTCGGGGATATGGATCTCGTCCATCAGCTCACTGACGATGGGCAGACCGGTCTCCTCGCGGGCCTTGACCAGGTCGAGGATGCCCTCGGTACCCAGGCCCTGGAAGGAGTAGGGACTGGTGCGGGGCTTGTACGCACCACCGCGCAGGAAGTTTGCGCCGCCCGCCTTGACAGCCTTTGCCATCTTGATGGTGTGGGCCTCACCCTCGACGCTGCAGGGGCCGGCCATCACGGCGATGGGGGACTTACCGCCGATCTTGACGCCGTTGACGTCCACGACGGTATCCTCGGGATGGAACAGGCGGTTGGCGCGCTTGTAGGGGGCAGACACACGGGTCACGTTCTCAACCCAGGGGTTGGCCAGCACGTCTTTTTCAGCAATTTTCGTCGTATCACCGACAAGGCCAAAGACGTTGTAATCCGTACCACGGATCAAGGTGACGGAAAGGCCCTGCTTCTCGAAATTGTCAACGATGCGATCCAGTTCAACCTGGGGCGTACCTTTTTTGGTGGAAATAATCATGGAGGAACCTCTTTTTTATATACTTTTTACTCTATAAAACAAACCTTTGGCTTCCCCCTCGGGGGAAGCTGTCCGCCGCAGCGGACTGATGAGGGCAAGCCTTACAAATACTGCTTTTTTACGGCAGGCCACATAAACTTTGCCCTCATCCGGCGCTTCGCGCCACCTTCCCCCTCGGGGGAAGGCTTTTACAGCGTCTCATCCGCTTCAAACAGTTCTACTGCTTTGTCCACGGCTTCGGTCAAGGTGCTGTTATTCTCCAAAACGGCGGTGGCGGCGGCTTCGTACAGCGGTGTGCGCTCGGCTTCCAGCTGCTTTAAGGCAGCCCCGCCCTTCGAAAGGGGACGCCCGCCCGTAGCCAGGCGTTCCAGCGGGCGGCGCACCCACAGCACCGGTCCGTTCTGGCGCAGGGCGCGGGTGTTGGCCGGATTTTTGATGACCCCGCCGCCGCAGGCGATGACCTGGCTGTTGCCCTTGGCAACCTCGGCCAGCACTTCCGCCTCATAGCGGCGGAAAGCAGCCTCGCCCTCCTGGGCAAAGATGTCGGGAATATTATGCCCGGTGCGGTGTTCAATTTCCGCGTCCAGATCCACGAATCGCTTGCCCAGCCGCTTGGCCAGCGTCGCGCCCACCGTAGATTTGCCGCAGCCCGGCATCCCGATGATGGAGACATTCGCCAGCTCGTGCCGCAGACGGCGGCTGACAGTGGGGATGAGGGCCGCCGTATCCAGCTGCCTGCCGGTGAAATGCTCGGCCGCAAACACGGCCTGGGCTACCAGCATCTCAAAGCCGCCAGCCGCGGTCACACCGCAGTCCTCGGCCCGCAGCAGCAGCTCGGTGCGGAAGGGGTTGTACACTACATCCAACACGGCTTCCAGTGCGGGGAAGGCTTTCGGGTCGATCAGGCACTGCCCGACATTCGGGAACATCCCGCAGGGTGTCGTGTTGACGATGATTTGCACATCGCGGCGGTGCATGGCCTCACTGTACAGCAGCGCACCGTCCTTACCGGTGCGGCTGGCGGTCAAAATTTCTTTTGCGCCGCCGTCGCGGCAGACCGCTGTGACCGTCGAATGCGTACCGCCTGTACCCAGAATCAGCACGGTTTTATCGGCAAAATCCACGCCGTGGGCCTTGGCCAGGTAAGCAAAGCCCGCGTAGTCGGTGTTGTAACCGTACAGCTTGCCGTCCCGGTTCACAATGGTGTTCACCGCACCGATGGCCTTTGCCTTAGGGTCAACCTCGTCACAGTAGGGAATGACGAGCTGCTTATACGGTATCGTCACATTGATGGCCGCAAACGCGCGTTTTTCCATAAACGCGCGGGCTTCTGCCTCGGTGGGCAGGGGGAGCAGGTCGTAGGTGTAATCCGCGATCTTCTCATGGATGATCTTGGAGTAGCTGTGGCCCAGCTTGCCGCCGATCAATCCGTACAGCGGTTGCTGCATAGTGTTCACTTCCTTTTACTCTTGGGGCAGGCCGTGCTTTTGGGCCAGGGTGCCGTACCGCACGGTCAAAAGGTCCAGCAGCCCGAAGGCCGTCAGGGTATTCTGCACCACGGCGGCACGGGGCACAATGCAGGGGTCATGGCGGCCCTTGATCTTCAATTCTCCGTCGGTCTTGCCGATATAATCCACGGTATGCTGTTGTTTATAGATGCTGGGCGTGGGTTTGAGCACCGTGCGGAACACGATGGGCATACCGTTCGTGATGCCGCCGTTGATGCCGCCGTTCTTGTTGGTGGCAGTGGCAACCGTATCGCCGCGCATCGTGAAGGGGTCGTTGGCCTGGCTGCCGCGCAGGGCGGCAAAGCCGAAGCCCGCGCCAAACTCGATGCCCTTGCAGGCGGGAATGGCAAACATCAGGTGGGCCAGCTCGCTTTCGACGCTGTCAAACCATGGTTCGCCGATACCGGCGGGCAGCCCGGTGACGATGGTCTCCAGAATGCCGCCGACACTGTCACCCTCGCTGCCCGCAGTGCGGATGGCCGTCTGCATGGCCTCCTCTTTTGAGGCATCCAGCAGGGCAAAATGCCCGGGCTGCGGGTCGGGCATCACCAGTCCCGCCGCGCTGGAAAGGGGCGCGTCCTGCACGCCCGCGCACTCGGCAATGTGGGTGTAGACTTTTACGCCCAAGCTGTTCAGCACGGTCTCGCAGATCGTGCCCGCCGCGACGCTGGCCGCCGTGATGCGGCCGGAGAAATGCCCGCCGCCCCGTGCGTCCTGAAAGCCTTCATACTTAGCGTAGGCCGTGTAGTCGGCGTGGCCGGGGCGCAGCAGGTCAGCAGTCTTGGCGTAATCACTGCTGCGGGTGTTCAGGTTGCGGACCATCAGGGTGATGGCTGTGCCGGTCGTGTGGCCGTTGTAAACGCCGGAGAGAAACTCCACGGCGTCGGCCTCGGTGCGGGCGGTGGAAAGCCCATCCCCCCGGGCGCGGCGGCGATCCATGGCTGCAGCGATGGCGGCCTCATCCACAGGCAGCCCCGCAGCCAGGCCATCCAGCACCGCCCCCACCGCAGGCCCATGGCTCTCGCCAAAAATCGTCATACTGACGGTATTTCCAAAGGTGTTTTTCATAAGTTTATCTCTTGTATATCTCCGCAGGGGTCGATGCAAGCATCCGCCCCTGCACACTCAATCTATGCCCAAGAAAGTCGGCAGCTCGGTCATCGGCAGCTTATCGGCGCGCCAGCAGCCAAGGCCGGGGCACTTGATGATGGTGATGGAATCCCCCCTGGCCTTTTTGTCGTGCTGCATGTAGGCCAGGACTTTTTCCTTGTTTGCCCCGGTGCGGGTGGGCAGGCCCAGCGTGCGGTAGATCGCCCGGGTACGCTTGAGCAGAGCATTGTCCTCAATCATCGGCAGCATGCCCAGCGCGACGCACTCGCCGTGGTACAGCCCGGTCGTGCGGCGGCCGCGCACACCGCGCACGGCCTCGATGCCGTGGCCGATGGTATGGCCAAAGTTCAGGCAGGCGCGGACGCTGCCCTCGTGCTCGTCCTGTTCGACGATCTTCTTTTTGAACTTCAGACTGCGGTAGACGATCTGTTCAATATTTTCCTCGGGGTGCTCGCACTCAAACAGGGCGAACAGCTGCGGGTCGCCGATGATGCCGGTTTTCAGCGCCTCGGCCAGGCCGTTGACGATCTGGCGGCGGGGCAGGGTCTTCAGTGTGTCAAAATCGACGAGCACGACCTTCGGCTGCCAGAACGCGCCGACGATGTTTTTCGTTTCGCCCAGGTCGATGGCCGTTTTGCCGCCAATGGAGGAGTCCACCTGGGACAGAACCGTCGTGGGGCAGTTGACGAAATCGATGCCGCGCATATAACTGGCAGCACAGAAGCCGCCCAGATCACCCACAACGCCGCCGCCCACGGCGACCAGCAAATCCTTTCGATCCATGCCAAATTCCAGCATGGCCTGCAAGACCTGGCCGTAGACTTTCAGGCATTTGCTGCCCTCGCCCTGGGGGATGGTGTAGACGGTAGAGTCCTGGCACTGGCCGACCACGATCTTGGCGTAGTCGGCAGGCACGCCGGAATCCGTCAGCACAAAGACCTTGCGGCCCTGCACGTTGGTAAACTGGTGGAGGTTGGCAAGGCAGCCGGCCTTCAAAATAATATCGTAGCTGCGGCTTTTAAGCTGCATCGTCAGTTTCATGCTTCGCACATCCTTTTTCTTCATGGCTTATTTCTCCGTACCGTCCAGGGTGAACGCACCCAGCAGCCGCAGGGTACTGCAAACAGGGGTCAGGGTGTCCAGCAGGGCCTGGCACTCTGCGCCGGTACTGCCCGCCGGGCAGACCAGCTGCACATAGAAATAATATTCAAACGGAACATGGGGCAGGGGGCGGCTCTTGATGCACTCCATGTTAAAGCCACGTGCGCCGATCTGATCCAGCGCGGCGGCCAGCTGGCCGGGCTTGTGGCGTGCTGTGAACAGCAGCGCCAGCCGCTGGCCCTCGCCGGTCATGGTGGGGGCGGTGTCGGCGCGTTCAATGACGATGAACCGCGTCGTGTTGTCGCCTTCGGCGTTGATGCCGGGGGAGAGAATTTGCAGCCCGTACAGTTCCGCCGTCTCGGCGCTGGCAATGGCCGCAACGGTGGGGTCGCCCAGCTCAGCCACATGGCGGGCGGCATCGGCCGTGTTGCCCCAGGTGGCCGTTTTAAAGCCGTGCTGCTGCACAAAAACGCCGCTTTGGGCCAGGGCCTGCGGGTGGCTGACAACGGTCTTGATCGTCTCCATCGTCGCGCCGGGCACAGCTACCAGGTCTTGCCGGATGTGCATATCGCACATTCTGGAAACGATGATTTCGGGGTGGGTGTACAGCAGATCCAGCACGGTGGAAACATCGCCCGCGCTGGAATTCTCAAACGGCAGAACGCCGAATTGCGCGTCGCCCTTCTGCACAGCGTCAAAGACCTCGCCCCAGGTGGCAAAGGCGGATTCCCGCGCAAAGGGGAAGAGCCGCCGCAGCGTGATATGGCTCCACGCGCCGGGCACACCCTGATAGGCGGCGGTGTCCCGGCCCAGCTGTGCCCGCTGATACGCACGGGAAACCGCCATGGCATCGTTTAAAAATGCGCGGTAGTAGGGGCGCAGCGTCTCATCGGCGATGCGGGCCGTGTTTTTGTCCAGCACAGCAGCCTCCCGCGCGGCGTCAAAGACCGGCTTGCCGGTCTCGGCCTTATAGCGTGCCACATCGGCCACCGCGCACATCCGCCGCTCAAACAGGGCGGCCATCTCCGCATCGACCATATCAATTTCTGCCCGGGCCTGCTGTAATAAGTCCATACATGAGGCTCCTTTTCCCAGATGAATTTTGCATTTCCGCAGCGCCCCGCCCCTACGATACATCAGCATGACACGCGCTGTTTATTTATGCAGATAATTATAGTTAGTATACCATAAATAAAGCGCCGTCACAAGAGTGACGGCGCGAATTTTGGCGTATTTTAGCTTACCCGTGCAGGGCGCTGCGCAACGCGGCCAGCAGTTCAGCCTGATATTCCGGGCTGAAGGTGCCGTGCAGCAGCTTCGGCAGGGCTTCCTCCTGCAAGCGCCGCCAGCTGTCGGCCTCGCGGCCCGGCAGAATCGGCACAAAGGCCACGCCGTTGGCGGCGGCGGCCTGGGCGTCGCCCATAGCGTCACCCACCATCATGACCTTGCGGCTCTCATACCCGCAGGCCAGCATTGTGGCGATGGAGTTTGCCTTGCTGCCCACTTCCTGGCCGAAGATGACATCCGCGTGGCGGGCCAGGCCGTAGCGCTTCCACTCACTGGCAATGGCGCTCTCGTTCGCGGCGCTGACAACGGCCACATCGGCGACCGCGTGCAGCTGGCGCAGGCTTTCTTCTACACCGGGGAACGGCTCAAATGTCGGCTCCAAGGCCTGGATGCGGCGGTTGCAGGCATTGTTCCACTCCTGCAATTTGCGCAGGGCCAGGCTGCCTGTCTTTTGCAGCTCCCGCTGCAGGCTGGCCGTAGAAAGCTCGTTGGCGGTATCGACCCAGGCGGCAATATCCTCGCTGCCGGGAATCTCGATGCCGCGGTTTTTCAGCCGGTCAAACACCAGCCGCACGCTCTCAAACCGGGAGATGCCCCGGGTGATGGTGTGCAGGTTGATCTCGTCCCAGGCTGCCGTGATAAACTCCGCGTAATCATCCAGCGCAAACACGCGGATGAGCTCGGGGCACATGACGGTCGAATGCTTGATGCGCACTGTGTCCATCACGCAGCCGTCGGAGTCCATACAGACCAAAAATTCACGTTTTTTGGTAAAATCCGTCAGTGCGTTTGCCATAAAACCGTCCCCCTCTATGTACTGTTCCCTATAAAAACGCTACGAGTCTATCATAACAAAAATTCCCGGCGCTTTGCAATGCCTTTTTTGAAAAAACCATAGATTTTTGTGTAAAAATTACGCCTCGACATTGTCATTGGGGTCCAGCGTGCGGCCGATTGGCTCGTGGATAAGCAGATTGGCCATGGCGTCCGCCGAGGTGGGCTGTTTGTTGATGACGACAAGGTTGTCACCCCGGAAATACCGCAGCAGCCCCGCCGCCGGGTAGACCGCCAGACTTGTGCCGCCGACAATAAGGGTGTCGGCCTTGCGAATGGCGTTCACGGCGTTTTCCATCGTCTGCTCGTCCAGGCCTTCCTCGTAGAGCACAACGTCGGGCTTCACGATGCCGCCGCACTCGTCGCAGCGGGGTACGCCGTCGCCGACGCCGGCCGCATCCTCAATAAAGCTGACCGGGAAAAATTTGCCGCAGCGCGTGCAGTAGTTGCGCAAGGTAGAGCCGTGCAGCTCATACACGACCTTACTGCCCGCCGCCTGGTGCAGGCCGTCAATGTTCTGGGTCACAACGGCCTTACATTTGCCTTCGCGCTCCAGCGCCGCCAACCGCAGGTGGGCCGCGTTGGGCTTTGCGCCGTGTACGATGAGCTTCTGGCGGTAGAAGTCGTAAAATTCATCGGTGTGTCGTTCGTAAAAGCTGTGGGAGAGCATCGTCTCCGGCGGGTATTTGAACTTTTGATGGTACAGCCCGTCCACCGAGCGGAAATCCGGGATGCCGCTCTCGGTCGAGACGCCCGCCCCACCGAAAAAGACCATGTTTTTTGTCTCTGCCAAAATTTCTTCCAATGCGCGGATCATGCAAACTGCCCCTTTCGTTTTCGCCGCAAATGCTTTATAATATACTTATTATAATACATTCTCGGAGGGATGCAAGATGCAGCAGGAAATCACGCGGGAACTGGTGCAAAGCTGGCTGCCCCGGCGGCAGGCGGACAGCAACAAGGGCAGCTACGGCAGTGTACTGACCGCAGCGGGGAGTCTTGCCTACCGCGGCGCAGCGGCCCTGTGTGCCGAGGGCGCATTGCGCGGCGGCGCGGGGCTGGTGTACCTGGCCAGTGTGGAACCGGTCGTGCAGATGGTGCTGGCCCGCACGCCGGAATGCTGTGCCTGCGGCTGCCGCACGGCGGCGGGTGGGGGCATCCACCCCCAGGACGCCGCCGCACTGCGCAGCTGGTTTGCCGAAAAACACGCCGTTCTGCTGGCCGGGCCGGGCTTGGGGGAGGGGGCAGGGGAAGTCTGCCGCGCCCTGCTGGGCAAGAATCCGCCGTGGGCGGGTGCGGTGCTGGACGCCGACGCACTGAACGCGCTTGCGGCGGGCAGGCTGCGGGACCCCTTGCCGGAAAATACCATCCTGACGCCCCACCCCGGCGAGGCCGCGCGACTGCTGGGCTGCACCGTGGCCGATGTACAAGCCGACCGGGAGCAGGCCGTTTTGCGGCTGGCAGAAACCTATCACTGCGTCGCCGTTCTAAAGGGCAGCGGCACGTTGATTGCCGCGCCGGGCGGGGAGCTTTTGCATAACGCCGCCGGCAACGCCGGGCTGGCCCGGGGCGGCAGCGGGGATATTCTGGCCGGGCTGACCGCCGGGCTGCTGGCCGCCGGGCTGAAGCAGAACCGCACCCCCGCCCAAATGGCCGCCTGCGCCGTCTGGCTGCACGGCACTGCCGCCGACCGCTGTGCCCGCCGCCGCAGCATGACCGCCATGCTGCCCACGGATATTTTCGCAGATTTGGGGGAGATTTTGGCGGAGATGGAGTTGTAAGGGGCGGCGTCCCTCTTGCCCTCTCCCTTTATAGGGTGTATAATAGGACTATATCTGCATATTGCCGGAAAGGAGCCGTTGTTATGCCGCGCAAAGAAGGCCAAAAACGCAAGCTGCTTGTCCTTTTGGAGATTCTCGCCCGCGAGACGGACGAAAAACATCCCCTCAGCGTGCCGCAGCTGGTGGAAGAATTGCAGGAGCATGGCGTCGTGGCCGAGCGCAAGAGCGTCTACGATGACCTGAACACGCTGAACAACCTGCCCGATTCCAAGTACGAAATCGTGCAGCAGCGCGGCCGCGGCGGCGGCTACTATATGACCGAGACTCCCTTTGAGCTACCCGAGTTGAAACTTCTGGTGGACGCTGTCTACGCCAGCAAATTTATCACGGCGCGCAAATCCAAAATCCTCATTGACAAGCTGGGGCAGTTCACCTCGAAATACCGGCAGGCGGAGCTGGACCGCAAGGTTCTGGTCAGCGGCCGCATCAAGAGCACCGACGAGAAAATCCTTTACACCGTCGATGCACTGCACACTGCCATCACGGCAGGGCAGCAGGTACAGTTCAAATACTGCGACTGGAACCTGCAAAAGCGGATGACCCCGCGCCACGACGGCCAGCTCTACCGTGTCAGCCCCTGGGTGCTGGTTTGGGAGAACGGCAACTATTACCTCATCGCCTACACCGAGGGGCGGCTCAAGCACTATCGCGTGGACAAGATGCAGAACGTCCACCAGCTGCCCGACACCACCCGCGAAGGTGCCGAGGAATACGCGAATTTTGACGTGAATGCCTATATGCAGCAGATGTTCGGCATGTTCAACGGCCCCCTGAAGCGGGTGACGCTCCTGTGCGAGAACCGATTTGCCGGGGCGATGATCGATCGGTTCGGCACCGGACCGATCTTAACGCCCTGCCCCGACGGCGAGCATTTCACAATGACCGCCGAGATTCAGGTCAGCCCGCAGTTTTTCGGCTGGGTGGCCGGTTTTGGCACCGGCGTCGTCGTCTCCGGTCCGCCGGAGGTCCGTGCCGAGATGAAAAAGACCTTGGATCAGCTGCAGGAATTGTACCGCTGATTTGCAATAACAGTAGAAATATGGTAGAATAGATTGTTTACTTCTACTTGTTTCACGGAGGCTACCCTTGCTGGAAAAAAACCAACGCTTTAAAAGCCTGCTGTTTGTGCTGCTGGATGCAGCGCTGCTGTTTGTGGGCTTTCTGCTTGCCAACTATATTCGTTTTAATTATGTCCGCTATTTTGAGCCCGGCGGTGCCGGCCCGGCCTTGGCCGTGGCGCAGGATCCCCGTAACATCATTGCCGGGCTGGCCACGTCGCTGGTGCTGGTGCTCATCTACTGGGTGGCGGGCATTTACAACAATGCGCGGCTGCACGGCCTGGCCGAGCGCTGCACCAAAATTGCCGTTATCAACGCAGCGGGCCTCTTGATTTTCATTGGTGCGCTGTATTTACTGCACTTGGACGACTACTCCCGCATTGTGCTGGCGCTGTTCTACATTCTCTCCACCGCCGCCGTCGTGTTTGAGCGGATGGTCCTGCGCTGGGTCGACCGTGCCCGCCGCCGCAAGGGGCTGGGCCTGCGCCACATTCTGCTGGTGGGCGGCGGCAAATCCGCCGCACTCTATCTGCGTGCGCTGGAGCATAACCCCTACTACGGCTTCGTCGTGGACGGCTATCTTGCCAAAGTGGAAGAGCCCGGCCTGGGCGTAAAGTTCCTGGGCGGGTATGACAACCTGGCCGCCAAGCTGGACGAAATCGCCGTGGATGAGGTCGTCGTGGCGCTGGAAGCCGACGAAATCGAATTATTGCCCCACGTTTTTGCCGCATGCGACAAAAACGGCGTGCGCATTACGATGGTGCCGTTTTACAGCGACTACCTCCCCGCGCGGCCGACCATCGATGTGCTGGACGAGTGCAAACTCATCAACGTGCGGCAGACGCCCTTTGACAACCTGCTCAACGCCGCCGTCAAGCGCGGGCTGGATATCCTCGGCAGCCTGATTCTGATTATCCTGACCAGCCCCATCATGCTGGTCACGGCCATCGGCGTCAAGCTGTCCAGCCCCGGGCCGATCATCTTTAAACAGGAGCGCATCGGCCTAAACAAAAAGCCCTTCATGATGTACAAGTTCCGCTCCATGCGGGTCAATGTGCAGCAGGAGACAGGCTGGTCCACCGACTACGACCCCCGCAAGACCCACTTCGGCAGCTTTATCCGCAAGTTCAGCCTCGACGAGCTGCCCCAGTTCTTCAATGTGCTGAAGGGGGATATGTCCCTCGTCGGCCCGCGGCCAGAGGTGCCCTTCCACGTCGAGCACTTCAAAGAGGAAATCCCGCGCTATCTCGTGCGCCAGCAGGTACGCCCCGGCTGCACGGGCTGGGCACAGGTCCACGGTCTGCGCGGCGACACAGACATTGCCGAGCGCATCCGCTACGATATCTGGTACATCGAAAACTGGACCGTGGCGCTGGATATCAAGATCATCTTCCGCACGGTGTTCGGCGGCAAGATGGTCAACGACGAAAAATTGCAGTAACGCGCCCCGCGTTACCGAACAGGAGTGTCCGTCATGAGCAAAAAGGAACCGAAAGTTGCCATCGTCCACGACTGGCTCGTCGGCTATGCCGGCGGCGACCGCGTTGTGGACGCTATGAAGCACGTTTTCCCCAATGCTGTCATCTACACCCTTGTGTACGACCCCAACAATATGCCCGAATGGTTCAAGAGCTACGATATCCGCACCAGCTGGTTCCAGAAGGTGCCGTTTTCCAACAAGCTCTACAAGGCCATGCTGCCATTGATGCCCGCCGCGTTTGAGGCGTTCGATCTGACCGAGTACGACCTTGTGCTGTCGTCCTGCTCGTCCTGCTCCAAGGGTGTTATCACCCGGCCGGATGCCGTGCATATCTGCTACTGCCATACGCCCATCCGCTATGTGTGGGATTTTTACTACACCTACCGCGCCAATGCCAACTGGCTTGCCCGCCTCGTCATGCCGGGGCAGATGCACAAGATGCGCATCTGGGACAAGTGCGCCGCCGACCGCGTGGATTATTTTATCGCCAACTCGCATTATATCTCGCAGCGCATCAAAAAATATTACCGGCGTGACAGTGACGTGATCTACCCCGGCTGCCACATCAACGAAGCACCTTTTGTCGAAAAAGAGGATTTCTACCTCACCGTGGGCCGCCTGACCTGGTACAAGCGCGTTGATCTGGCCGTGCAGGCCTGCACGAAGCTGGGCAAGCGCCTCGTCGTCATCGGCGGCGGGGGAGAACTGGATAAGCTCAAGGCCATGGCCGGGCCGACCGTGGAATTTCTGGGCGGCGGCCTTTCCGACGAGGAAGTGCGCAGCTACTACCTGCGGGCCAAGGCGTTCCTTTTCCCGGGTGAAGAGGACTTCGGCATCACGCCGGTGGAAGCCCAGAGCGCGGGTACACCGGTGCTGGCCTATGGCCGCGGCGGCGCGTGCGAGAGCGTTGTGCCCGGCAAGACCGGCTACTGGTTCAAAGAGCAGACCGTCGAAAGCCTGGCCGACTGCATGGAGCGGTTTGAGCGCGACGGCGTTGCCTATTCTAAAGAAGAAATTCGCGAGCACAGCCGCAGTTTCAGCGAGGAACGCTTTGAGCGTGAGCTGAAAGAATACTGCGAGCGCCGCATGGCCGACTGGCAGCAGGAATTGCTCGACTGCTCCCACTGGGAGAAGGAGGAACTGGATTGAACCCCATCGTCATCAACGGCACGGTACTGTGTGATAATATCACCGGCATCCCGCGCTATGTCTATGAGACCGTCGTCCGGCTGGACAAACTCATTGAGGGCACCGGCCTGGATGTGCGGATTGCCTACCGCGACGACGGTCGCCCCATTCACCTGCCGGAGCTGAAAAACATCCAGCTGGTGCCGCTGAAAGCGGTCAAATATTTTTACAATTTGGCTGTGCTGCCCGCCTACCTGCGCCGTACCCACGCGTTTTATGTAGGCCTGGCCAGCGATATGCTGCTGACCAAGCGCAGCGTCACCGTGCTGCACGATATCCGCCCGCTGGTCATGGACACCGACAAGGGCTTTTTCCGCTTCAAGTTCTGGGTACACTGTCTGTCCACGAAGTGGTTTGCCCAGCGGGTGTTCACAGTCAGCGACAACCAGCGCCACCTCATCAGCGAAAAGCTCGGCATCCCGCTGGATAAAATCGGCATCACCTACAACGGCTGGGAGCATATGAAGGGCGTGACCCCCGACGAGAGCATTTTTGAAAAGATGCCCGGCGTCCAGAAAGGGGAGTACTACTACGCTCTCGGCAGCCTTGCCAAGCACAAGAATTTCAAATGGATCCGCGAGGTCGCCCGCCGCAACCCTGACAAGACGTTTGTGGTGGCAGGCGGCAAGGACCTTCGGGCCTTCGGCGATGATAGCGAAGCCAAGGACACACACAACGTATTCTACCCGGGCTATGTCTCGGACGCCGAGAACGCCGCGCTGATGCAGCACTGCAAGCTATTTTTGCACCCGGCCGTGTTTGAAGGGTTCGGCATCCCGCCGCTGGAAGCGCTGGCCTTGGGCGCGCCCATTGCACTTGCAAACGCCACCTGCCTGCCGGAACTGTACGGCGATACAGCGCGGTATTTTGACCCCTATGACTATGATGTAGACCTGGACGCGCTGGCCGCCCAGCCCGTAGCCGCGCCCGATGCGGTCCTGCAGAAATACAGCTGGGACAAAACCGCCGATTTCTGGCTGCATGAGATTGAAAAGTACGCGAAACAGTGATAAAATCCTTCCCCCGAGAGGGAAGCCTTATTCACACTGAAAGGAGCCGACTGCGCCCCATGTTTTTCCTGATAACGATCTTCCTCACGGCGCTGGTCTCTGCGCTGTTCGGGCTTTTGCCCGGAAAGCTTCAGCGACGCAGCGTCATAAAGCAGGACATCGTCTGGGCCGTCGGCCTATGGTTGGCCACCTGGCTGTTCGCGGTCTTTGCCTACCACCGCCCCGGGCTGACCATCGGCTTCAATGCGTTCCGTCTCGTGGCCGTCACAGCGCTGAACGGCTGGACCGGTTTCGTCACCGCCGGGCTGCGCAGCTTTGGCCGCAAGGGGCTGAAAGCCGTTGTTCCGCTGCTGCTCGTCACGGCGCTGGGGTTGGAAGTATTCGTCGGCAACGTTGCCTACTTCAACACCCACAGCTATGAGCCGTTCCAGCTCGTTGACTACCTCGACGAGAACATCAACGTCGGGCGCGGGCTGGGCACGATTTCGCTGGACGAGGACCGGACCTATCTGCGGTTTCTGAACATCGACCGCCCCATCTACAACCTGCGGTTTGACGGCCTCGTCAATGACGATACCGACCTGCTCCACGCAGACAGCGCCGTCACCTTCACCATCGAGGGCACTGACGCGGCCAACACCCAGCTGACCCGCTTTGGCAGCTGGCAGGTCGGCCTGCAGGCCCCGCGCACCCACACCATCAGCCTGGATCTGACCGGCAATGTCAGTATGATGACGCTGACCGCCGCCGGGTACAACTCCACCTACGCGCAGTTTCCGGTGGCGCTGACGTTCAGCGGCATCACGGCGAACGCCCCGCGGGCGCTGAATTTCTCTGCTCTGCGTTTTATCGCGGTATTTTTGGCGTTGCTGGCTGTCTATGGCCTGCGCCCGGCCAGCGGGTTATGGCACCGCCGCTGGCTGGCGGGCAATGTATGCGACCGCGCCGCAGCTGCCGTGCTGGGTCTGGTTCTGGCCGCCTTTGTGGTGGTTGTGCCCTTCTGGGAGCCGGGCAACACCGGCCTTGCTACAAAAGATTACAACACCGCATTCTGGGACGGTAAGAGCACCGTCAGCTTCGTCTACCAGCAGTACGGCGCACTGGCCCACAGCCTGCTGAATGGCCGCCTGGATCTGGAGGCCGACCCGCCCGCCGAGCTGCTGGCGTTGGAGAACCCCTACGATGCCGGGGCACGGGATGCGGCGCAGATCAACGATATCCACTGGGATCACGCCTTCTACAATGGGCGCTACTACGTCTATTTTGGCATTGTGCCGTGCCTGTTGTTCCAGCTGCCCTTTGAGGCGCTGACCGGCATCCAGAATCTGGCCTATGCGCCCTGCATGGTCGTTCTGGGGCTGCTGCTCCTCGCCGCCTGCTTCGGCGTGGTGGGGCAGGCCGTGCGCCGGTGGTTCCCGCAGACCACAGCGGCCGCGTACCTGCTGGCCGTGGCCGCTGTGGTGCTGGGCAGCCAGCTGTATTACCTGCTGGTGCGTCCCTACATTTATGAGTACGCCATCCTCTGCGGTGCGGCGCTGCTGATGCTGGGGCTGTGGCTCTGGCTTTCCGCCGCCAGCACCCCTGTGGAAAAGCGCGGGGCCATTGCAACCAAGCTTGCCTTTGGCAGTCTGTTTGTAGCGCTGGTGGCTGGGTGCCGCCCTCAGATGGAGCTGTTCGCCTTTTTGGCTGTGCCCATCTTCTGGCAGCGGTACATTGGACAAAAGCGGCTGTGCAGCCGCGCCGGGGCAGGGGAGGCCGCCGCCTTTATCCTGCCGGTGGTCGCGGTCGCCGCCGGGCTGATGTGGTACAACGCCGCGCGGTTCGGTTCGCCGCTTGACTTCGGTGCCAACTACAACCTGACCGGCAACGATATGACCCAGCGTGGCTTCAATGCCGTGCGCATCGGGCCTGCCGTGTTTACCAGCCTGTTTGAGCTGCCCAGCTGGCAGGGCGTGTTTCCCTTCCTGCGGGAGACGGACGTCCAGACGAACGCCGTCATCCGCACCATCAGCGAGAAATTCACCGGCGGTATGCTGGCCGCCACGCCCTACCTGTGGGTGCTGGCGCTGCCGCTGCTGCCCGCGTTCCGCCGCTGTCTGCACCGCCGCCGCGCCGTGGCGGGCATTGTCTACGGCGGCATCGCCGCCACGGTCGTTATGACCGTTGTGGACTGCGAAATGGCCGGGGTGCTCTACCGCTATCTGATGGATTACAGCCCGGTGCTGCTCGTCGGGGCGGCGCTGTGCTGGTTCTGTGCCGAGGGCGCACTCAGCCGCCGCACCGCCGTGGGGGATGCCACCGCCGCTGCCGCACTGCCTGCGCTGCGCGTGGTCATGGCTGCCGCCGTGGCATACACCGCCGTTTACCGCTTCTGCACGCTGTTCGCCATGGAGCCGTGGCTGCAGGGGCTGAACCCTTCGCTCTATTACACTGTCAGCCGCCTTGTTCAATTCTGGATGTAAATTTCCCGGAGGAGTATTATGGATAAAATCGCCGTACTGATCCCTTGCTACAATGAGTCCAAGACCGTCGAGAAGGTCGTGACGGATTTCCGCCGCGTACTGCCCGATGCCACCGTCTATGTCTATGACAACAACTCCACCGATGGCACCGCCGAGCTGGCTGCCAGGGCCGGGGCCGTTGTTCGCCACGAGTACCAGCAGGGCAAGGGGAATGTCATGCGCCGTATGTTCCGAGAAATCGACGCGGAAGCGTATATTCTCGTTGACGGCGACGACACCTATCCGGCCGAGGCCGCGCCCGAGATGGTCGCCGCCGTGACCGAGCGCCAGGCCGACATGGTCGTCGGCGACCGGCTTTCCAGCACTTACTACACCCAGAATAAGCGGCCGTTCCACAACTTTGGCAACGACCTGGTCCGCTTCTGCACGAACCATCTGTTCGGAGGCAAGATCAAGGACATCATGACCGGCTACCGCGCATTCAGCTACCAGTTCGTCAAGACCTATCCGGTGCTGTCCCGCGGGTTTGAGATCGAAACGGAAATGACCATCCACGCCCTGCAGCGCAATATGCAGGTGGAGAATGTCGTCATCGACTACCGCGACCGCCCGGAAGGGTCGGAGAGCAAGCTGAACACCTACTCTGACGGCTTTAAAGTGCTGGGCACCATCGCACGGCTGTTCAAAAATTACCGTCCGTTCCTGTTCTTCGGCATTTTGGCGGCCATTCTGGCGGTGTTCGGCATCGGCTTTATGGTGCCGGTGCTGGGCGAATATTTCCAGACCGGGCTTGTGCCGCGCTTCCCGACTTTGATCGTCTGCTGCTTTGTGCTGGTGGCGGCGCTGCTGTTGTTTATCTCGGGCATTATCCTGTCCAGCCAGCTCGCCAAAGATGCGCGGGATTTTGAGTTCCAGCTGCAAACCGTGCACCAGTGGGAGAATAAAAACAAATCATAATTCCAAATCATCCCTGCCGCCCGCACCCCCTGCGGGCGGCTTGCTTTTTGGGACGGATTGGGCTATAATATTTTTATATGTGCACACTGCACATACTGCTATATAAGAGGGACTACACAAAGGGAGTATATAGAGTATGACAAAAGTTGCCGCATCGATCCTGTCGGCGGATCTGGCCAACCTGCAAAGCGACTGCACCCGCCTGTTGGACGCAGGCGCGGACCTGATGCACTTTGACGTGATGGATGGCCATTTTGTACCCAACATCAGCTACGGCGCGCCGGTGCTGAAATGCCTGCACGCCGCTTTGCCCGAAGTTTATTACGACGTCCACCTAATGATCAGCGAGCCCGCACGCTACGCCCCGGACTTCGCCAAGGCAGGTGCAAATCTCATCACTTTTCACCTCGAGGCTGTACCCGACGCGGTTGGAGAGACCATTGACGCCATCCGCGCCACCGGCTGCCAAGTGGGCATCAGCATCCGCCCCGGCACCCCGGTCGAGGCCGTTTACCCCTATCTCGACGCCGTGGATCTCGTGCTGGTCATGAGCGTGGAACCTGGCTTCGGCGGGCAGAAATTCATCCCTGCCACACCGGAGCGTATTGCCGCTATCCGCACCGAATGTGACCGCCGCGGTCTTTCCACTTTGATTGAGGTGGACGGCGGCGTCAACGTTGAGACCGGCCCCCTGTGCAGTGAAGCCGGGGCCGACTGGCTCGTGGCCGGCAGCTCGCTTTTCAACGCCGCCGACCCCGCCGCTGTAGCGCGCGTACTGCACAGCAAGTAAAGGAGCTTTTACCCCATGCCCAACCGTAAAAAAATTGAACGCAGCAAGAATTACAGCTATTACAGCGACCTGCTGTGGTGCACGGTACCGCTCATCGGTATGTCGTGGTATTACTACGGCCCGCGCCCGCTGCTGCTGCTGCTGGCGGCCCTTCTGACCGCCTACCTGTGCGACTGTGCCCTAGCCCCACTGCACGGCACCGGCTACCAGTCCCATGAGCCGTCCAGTGAGTGCTTTGCCGCGCTGATCGTGCTGATGATGCCAGCCAGCATCTCTTATCCCATCGTCATCGCCGCCGTCATTGTTGCCGTGCTGGTCAAGGAGGCCTTCGGCGGTGAGGGGCACTACCCGTTCCACCCCGCCGCCGTCGGCATGGTCGTGGCCGGTGTCTCGTGGCCGAAAAATGTCTTTTTCTACCCGGTCCCGGGTACGCAGCTGCCGCTCTTTGGCGAGGTGAACACCACCGTCGTCGCGGGCATGAACGCCACCCTGCGGACCGGCGGCCTGCCCAGTGCCAGCACGATGAACCTGCTGACCGGCAACGTCTCCGCCGCCGTCGGCACCAGCGCCGCGCTGGTGGTCATGGCCTGCGGGCTGTTCCTGCTCGTGCGCGGACGCATCAAGCTTTCTGTCGTGCTGCCGTTCTTTATTTTTGTCATCGGCCTGCCGTGGCTGTTCCCGCAGCTCAACGAGCTGCCTGCCTTCAGCCTGCCGTGGGAGTTCATCCGCCAGCGCGTCTACCTGGAAAAGTATGTTATTCTGTCCGGCACGGCGCTGTTCGGCGGGCTGTTCCTGATCTGTGAGCCGGTCACGATGCCTGACCGCCGGATGAGCCGCATCATCTACGGCGCGGCGCTGGGCATCATGACCTACGTGTTCCGCGCGTTCAGCCCCTATGAGTGCGCTGTCTGCTGCGCCCTGCTGATCGTGGGCGCTATCCCCGAGTGGCTTGACCTGATCAGCCACCGCACCGAGCGCATCCGCTTTATGAGAGAGGAGGAACAGCGCCTTGCCAATGCAGCAAAACCCGAATAATCGCCGCCGGGGTGAGGAGCGCAACGAGACGCTGATCATCCCGCACATCACCAAAGAAATGGTCGAGACGGCCCGCCGCATGGCCGAGCGCGGTGCCAGCCGTGCCGAGATCGAGCAGGCCATCGCCGCCATGCAGGCCGGCAAGACGCCCACTGAGGCTGAATCTGCCGCCCAGAAAAAGCCCATCGTGCAGCCGCAGGCCGCCGCTGCGCCCGCCCGCAACACGGCCGCCCACAGCGACACAGTCATCATCCCGACGAGCCGCCCGCGCTACACATCCGCCGAGCGTCGCGCCATGCTGGAGGAAGTCCAGCGCCGCCAGGCCGAGCGCGAGGCCGAGCGGCAGAAGCTCGCACGGGAGGAGGAAAGCCATTTCCGCACCTACCGCGACCGGGAGTACGGCACAAACCCACCGCCGCGCGCGGCGAAATCCCTTGTAGACAAGCCGCAGCCCGACGCGACCAAGTCCCGCACCATCCGCACCAGCAAACCCGCTGCCGACGCGACCCGCACCGTGCAGGTCCCGCAGTCTGAATTGCGTGCCGCCGCCCAGAAGGCGGCCCCCGCGCCACAGCCCGTGCAGCCCGTGCAGACCACACAGCAGTTCATCCCGGAAAGCGCTCAGGCCCCCCAGATTGTGCCGCAAACGCAGCCCAAGCCCGCTGTGCCTGCGCCCGAGGCCGCCCCGAAGCGCCGCGGCCCGGTCGGGATGCCCCGCACCTACGCCGAGGCTGAAGCCGCTTTGAACGAGCGCATCCGCGCCGACCACATCTGGCTTTCCAACCCGGTTTTGGTACGCGGCCTCGGTATGGCCCCGGTCATCGGTGCCGCGTTGGACGGCCAGCGTGCGCTGATGCTCTGCATCGCCGCACTGATTCTCGTCACGTTCACCCGCGTGCTGGCCGTGGCCGTCTGCCACCTGACGAAAAACCGTTTCCGCCCGGTGGTGTACTGCTATTCCGCCGCGCTTCTCTACATTCCCACGTACATTTTGCTCTACCGGCTGTTCGGCACCGATCTGTCGCTGCTGGGTATCTACCTGCCCATCATGGTCGTGGAGCCTGCCATCGTCAAGCGCATGGAGTTTGCCGACCTGGAACCCGTTAAGGATGCGTTCCGCCACGGCTTCAACAATGCGCTGGGTATGTGCATCGTGCTGCTCATCGTCGGCTGCCTGCGTGAGCTGCTGGCTACCGGCGCGGTGTTCGGCAATGTCATCCTGCACAACGCCCTGCTGCCGCTGGCCGCACTGCCCGCGGGCGGGTTTGTCATCGTAGGTATCCTGGCCGCCGTCTGGTGCGCCGCCGCCAACCTGTACACGGACTATAAACACGAGGAGGTGCGCCGCCTGTATGCTGACCGCAAGCATTGAGACGCAGCAGATTTTTAACGGTATCGTGCAGTTTATCAGCTATATGGTGCTGGCCGTCTTTGCAGAGAACGTCGTGCTGGCGCGCGCGCTGGGCGTCACCCGCCTGATAAAGCTCGTACCCGACCACCGCGCCCAGGTGTGGGATTTCGGCCTGCCGCTGCTCTTTGTCATGGTGCTGTCCGCACCGCTGGGCTGGGCCGCGCACAACCGTCTTTTCCCATGGCTGCGCGATTATCTTCCCGATTGGCTGCCGATCTCGGCGCTGCGCCCCATCGTCTACCTGACCTGCGGCGTCGCCGCCATGGCCGTGACCTGGCTGCTGCTGGGCGTGCTGCCCCGCAAACTGCGCACCGGCTGCCGCAGCCAGTTGAGCCTGGCGACCTGCAGCACTGCCATCCTGGGCACGCTGCTCATCTGCTCCAACCAGAACTACACAATTTTACAGAGCATCGCGTTTGCGCTGGGCAGCGGCATCGGCTACGTGTTCGCCGTCTTTGTCGTGCGCGAAGGCCGCCGCCGTCTGCGCAGCAAAGCGATTTCCTCGATTTTCCAGGGCCTGCCCAGTTCCATGATCTACATTGGCGTGCTGAGCCTGGCCATCTACGCCCTGGTGGGCCATACCGTCGTTTTGTAATGTCCGTTCCTTGCAGGGGCGGGCATTGCCCGCCCGCTGCCCGGTAAGGGCGGTCGATCTACATTTATCAGGGGGTCGTTATCATGTCCGAAGCCTGTTTTACCGCCGCTGATATCCTGCTGCCCGCCGCCAGCGTTCCGCTGGACCCGTGGGCCTGCATTGCCGTGGACCAGTTCACCTCCCAGCCGGAGTACTGGCAGCGCGCCGAGGCCCGCGCCGAGGGCCGGCCCAGCACGCTGCACATCGTCCTGCCGGAGGCTTACTTGGGCACCCCGCAGGAGGACGCCCGCCTGCAAAGCATCCGCCGCACAATGGACGAATACCGCCGCACCGTGCTGACGCGGAAAGTACATGGCTACGTCTATGTGGAGCGCACCCAGATGGACGGCACAGTCCGCCAGGGCCTTGTGGGCGCGGTGGACCTCGACGCCTACGACTACGCCAAGGGCAGCCAGCCCGCCATCCGCCCCAGCGAGAGCACCGTCGTGGAGCGCATCCCGCCGCGGCTGAAAGTGCGCCGCGGTGCGACGCTGGAAACGCCCCACGTCATGATGCTGGCCGACGACGCCGACCGCACGCTGATCGAACCGATCGGCCTTGTGAAAGACCAGCTTCCGCCGCTTTACGACGGTGAGCTGATGCTGGGCGGCGGCCGTCTGCGCGGCTGGGCCGTCGAGGATCCGGCGCTCATCGCGCAGATCGACGCGGCCCTTGCCAAGCTGGCTGACCCTGCCGCGTTCGCCAACCGCTGGCCCGCCGCCAAGGGGCAGCAGCCCATGGTGCTGGCCGTCGGCGACGGCAACCACAGCCTGGCCACCGCCAAAGCCTATTGGGAGGAACTGAAGCCTACCTTGAGCGAGGAACAGCGCAAGACCCACCCGGCCCGCTGGTGCCTGGCCGAGGTCTGCAACGTCCACAGCCCCGCCATTGAAATCGAACCCATCCACCGCGTTGTGTTCGGCGTTGCCGCCAAGGAGCTGTACGCCGCGCTGGACGCCTGGGACCAGCAGCAGGGGAGCAGCACAACGATGTCTGACCAGCGGCTGCGCCTGGCCGATGCCTACGGCGAGTGCGCCGTGGCGCTGGCGAACCCGCCCGCACCGCTGACGGTAGGCAGCGTGGAGGCGTTCCTGGCCGACTATCTGCCCAAGCACCCCGGCGTGACCGTCGATTACATCCACGGCGAGAGTGCCGCCATTGCGCTGGCTGCCAACCCGGCCAAGCCCGCAACGGCCATTCTGCTGCCGGATTTTGCCAAGGCAGACCTCTTCAAGGGCGTTGTGCTGGGCGGCGTGCTGCCCCGCAAGACCTTCAGCATGGGCCACGCCGAGGAAAAACGTTATTATAATGAATGCCGCGTCATCGGCTTATAAGGAGAATTATGGAAAAGCCCGCACAAACCCCGAAC
>ENA-ORUU01000092-ORUU01000092.1-human-gut-metagenome-genome-assembly--contig:-NODE-92-length-94468-cov-10.9568_pt1 | contig 94468 bp, 102 predicted proteins | sample MGYA00242085_ERZ509221 | MGnify/ENA primary metagenome ERZ509221 (study PRJEB26280, sample SAMEA2338809) | human gut metagenome | biome: human gut; feature: human-associated habitat; material: faeces... | reverse complement strand
CAGATAATACTTTGTGTATTATCGAGCATTTTGGCAACGCAGATGCCGTGCCGCAGCCGCCGGAGCGGTGCTTAAGCCGTAAGGCGGGAATTATGCGGTGTTGCCTTAAATATTTTACGTTTACAACACATCAGATGCTGAACTGCACGGCGCAGAAGGCGGCATAGATGCACAGCAGTGCAATGCCCTGCGGGCGGCTCAGCTTGCCCTTGATCAGAGCGGGCAGGGTGAGCAGCAGCATCACGGCAAACATGACCGGGATATCCATCACCAGCGAGGCGTTCATGCCTGCAATGGTGGAGTTCTGCGGGATGCTGAAGGGTGCCAGCGTGACAGACACGCCGCTGACCAGCACTAGATTGAACACGTTTGCACCGATGACGTTGCCCAGTGACAGCGCGCCGTGACCCTTGGCCAGCGAGGTGATGGCGGTGACCAGCTCCGGCAGCGAGGTGCCCAGTGCCACAAAGGTCAGCGCAATGACCGACTCCGGCACGCCCAGCGCCTGTGCGATGAGGGTGCCGTTGTCCACCAGCAGGTCAGCGCCCACAGCAATGAGCACTGCGCCGATGGCCAGCAGCCCCAACTCCTTGGCAAAGGAGCCTTCCTCAGCCTGCTCTTCCTCTTCCGGGGCGGGGGTATTTTTCATAGCCAGCACGTTGCACACGATGTAAGCCACGAACATAGCCAGCAGGATCAGGCCCACCGGGCGAGTGAAGGAGCCGGTGGTGTAGGCCACACCGGCATAGAAAGCGGCAGCCACAAAGAAGAAGGCCACCGGGGTGCGCAGGCTCTTGGGGTCAACCTTGCCCGGACGCACCGCAATGGTGATGGCGGCGATCAGTGCAGCGTTGCAGATGACCGAGCCGATGGCGTTGCCGTAGGCGATCTCGCCGTGACCGGTGAGGGCAGAGGTGGTGGACACCATGACCTCCGGCAGGGTGGTACCGATGGACACCACCGTGGCACCGATGAGCAGCTCCGGTACATGGAAGCGGCGGGCGATGCCGGTGGCACCGTCCACAAACCAGTCGCCGCCCTTGATCAGGCACAGCAGACCCACGATAAATAACAGAACAGGGATCAGCATAATATCTCTCCTTTTTAATAATAGCGGCAGAGGCACAAAAAAAGACCTTTATCACATCCAGCCCAAAACGGGAAAATGTGATAAAAGTCTCAAGCATCCGGTACTGCATCGGGCATTTCTGCCGGGGGTGTCGCTGCAGCACAGCGCACCCGTTTTTCAACTAAAGTACGCCCCTTACTCCCTTTTACCTAGAGAATATTATACCTGTTTTCCAGCAAAAGCGCAAGGGAAAATATGGGATTTATTCTGCCTTGGTCACTTTTTTGGCGTTGGGGTAAATATGCTCCATGCGGGCTTCTTGCCAATTTCCGTGCCGATACAAGCATCGCATCACAACACAGGCTATTTTTCAAAAAAGAAAAAGACCTGCATTTCCACGAATTATCGCAGAATTTGCAAGTCTTGAAGAGGTGACGACCAGATTTGAACTGGTGAATGAAGGTTTTGCAGACCTTTGCCTTACCACTTGGCCACGTCACCATATGAGCAGAAATTGCTTTCTGCTGTTTTTTTGGAGCGGCCGACGAGGCTCGAACTCGCTACCTCCACCTTGGCAAGGTGGCGCTCTACCAGATGAGCTACGGCCGCATGATGTATGTTCTTTGCGAAGAACATACAAGAAAATGGTGCCTCCGATCGGAATCGAACCAATGACACGGGGATTTTCAGTCCCCTGCTCTACCGACTGAGCTACAGAGGCAAATGGCGACCCGAATCAGGCTCGAACTGACGACCTCTAGCGTGACAGGCTAGCGTTCTAACCAACTGAACTACCGGGCCACATTTGGTGGAAGTTAACGGGCTCGAACCGCTGACCCTCTGCTTGTAAGGCAGATGCTCTCCCAGCTGAGCTAAACTTCCCCATAATGGAGCGGCCGACGAGGCTCGAACTCGCTACCTCCACCTTGGCAAGGTGGCGCTCTACCAGATGAGCTACGGCCGCATATCGGAGAGTTTTTGCTCAGTCGCTCTCTCCGGGCGACGCATGTTATTATATACTATGTGAGCAGAAAAGTCAAGCGTTTTTTGCGAACTTTTTTCAAAGTTTTTTATGCGTTTTCGTCCGCAGGTTTTTCATCGATGGCAGGCCAGTTTTTGAGCAGTTCGTTTAGGTCCACCTTATAATTTTTGTTGCAGAACTGGCAGTTTACCTCGGCAATGGGGTCCTCGCCGCGCATACGCTCGACCTCTTTTTTGCCAAGGGAGCGGATCATTTTTTCCACACGCTCCAAGCTGCAGTCGCACTTGTAGGTCACGTGGTAGCTGTCCAGGATATCGGGCTGGAAACCGGCCAGGGCCAGCTCCAGCATATCGCGGACGCTCTTGCCCTCTTCCAGCATCGTAGTCACACTGGGCATGGCCTTGATGTTCTTTTCCAGATGTTCGATTTCTTCCTCGGTCGCACCGGGCAGCAGCTGCACGATGAAACCGCCTGCGCAGCGCACACTCAGGTCTTTATCCACCAGCACGCCCAGGGCGCAGACAGTGGGGACCTGCTCACTGATGGCAAAGTAGGTCGTGACGTCCTCGGCAATCTCGCCAGAGGTCAGCGGCACCTGGCCGATGTATGGCTCCCGCATGCCCAAATCGCGGATAACATCCAGCGTGCCGTCTTTGCCGACGGCTGCGCCCACGTTCAGGTGGCCGTCCGCCCGCGGGGGCAGCTCCACGACCGGATGCTCCACATAGCCCTTGACATTGCCGGTACCGTCGGAGACAGCCAGCAAACGGCCTGTGGGGCCGCCGCCCTTGATCTGCAAAGTCACCGAGTCCTGGGTGCTTTTGAGCATAATGCCCATCATTGACGCGGCGGTCAGCAGGCGGCCCAGCGCGGCGGTGGTAACAGCGCTGGTCTTGTGCAGACGCTCCATTTCGCGGACTATTTCCGTAGAATCTACGCCGTAAAATACGATGCCGCCGTTCTCGGAGATACCGCGCAGCATATTATGATTCTGTTCCATTTATTGTACCTCTTGTGTATATTGCTTGACAGCCGTGAAGATCCAGCGCGGGCTATCGGCGCGCACAGGGCCGAAGCTCTCGCCGTCGGCCACTTTAGCCACTGCAAAGCCGTACTTTTCCAGCAGGGCGGTCACGGTGTCCAGCGCATAGCTGTACTCGCTGAACTGCTCACGGAAGTGCTCCCCTGTTTCGTGGTAGTCGATATCGATGGTGATATCCACCCGCTGTGCAGCCTCGTCATAGCGGTTCGACCAATGGCAGTCGGCGTCCTCAGCCTCAATGTCAAAAGTCTGCCCGGCCAGGATTTTTTGGTGCTTGTAGGGGGTGTTCAAATCGAAGATGAACACGCCGCCCTTCTCCATAAAATAGGCCGCCTTGCGGATGGCCTTTTCAAAATTGTCCAGCGGGCCGATGTGGCTGTACGTGTCAAAGGTGGACACCGCCGCGCGGATAGTGCCGTACAGGTCCAGGTCTAGCAGGTCCTGTTTTAACAGCAGCAGACGGCCAGTCAGGCCCAGCTCGTCGGCTTTTTCCCGCAGGACGCTGAGCATTTCCTCCGAGCGGTCGATGCCGATGACATCGTACCCGGCCTGGGTCAGCATCAGCGTCAAATCACCGGTACCGCAGCCCAGGTCTGCCAGGATGCCGTCGGCAACACCATGGGCTTTCAGCTCATCGGTCACGTAGCCGTACAGCGCGTCGTAGTCGGCCTCGCCGTTGAACTCATCGTAAAAATAGGCAAACTCGTTGTAGGCCATCGGTCAATCCTCGTCCTCTGCTGCCATGCTGGCTTCCAGCAGAGCGCGCAGTTCGTCCATACCCAGGCCGTTCTCGGCGCTGGTCAGCACAACGGCCTGGCAGCCGTAAGGGGCGCAGATTCTTTCAAATTCTTCCTTGCGGGTGGCCATCTCGCTCTTTTTCAGCTTATCGCCCTTGGTCAGCGCCGCCACAAAGGGAATGCGGTGGTAGTGCAGGTACTCAAGCATCTGCACGTCGTCGGCGCTGGGGGCATGGCGGCTGTCCAGCAGCTGCACCAGCAGGCAGACGGCTCTGTCCGCCTCAAAGTAGCTGTTGATCAAGTCGTCCCACCGCTCGCGCTCAGCGTTGGAAACCTTGGCATAGCCGTAGCCGGGCAAGTCAACGAAGTAGGCCGTATCGACGTGGTAAAAGTTGATGGTGGCCGTTTTGCCCGGCGTGGCACTGACGCGGGCCAGCTTTTTGCGGTTGCAGAGCTTGTTGATGAGGCTCGACTTGCCGACGTTGGAGCGGCCAGAGAAAACGATCTCGGGGCGGTCGCTGTCCGGCAGCTGGCGGGACAGGCCGTAGGACGCGAGAAATTCGCTGTTGTTGTAATTCATGGGTGTTCCTTTTGTTCAGGTGTGTAGTGCATTGCGGGGCGTCGAGGGCGCCGCCCCCTGCAGCACATCATTTACATCACCGCCGTGGGTTCCTTGTGGGCGTCGGCGGGCTTTTCGTTGGCGATGAGGGAGGTTGCCTGTGGTACGCCGCGGGCGGCCCGGGCAGGCGTGCGGCCCGACCGCACAAGGGCGTGTTTCAGCACCTCGGACAGATTGGCGACCGGGATGAACTGCACCTTCTCCTTGACCTCGGCGTCGACCTCATACAGGTCGCTCGCGTTGTCCTTAGGGATGAGCACAGTGGAGATACCCTCACGGAAAGCGGCCATACTCTTTTCCTTCAAGCCGCCGATGGGCAGCACATTGCCGTGCAGCGTAATCTCGCCGGTCATGGCCAGGTTGTGGCGCACCGGGATACCGGACAGCGCCGACACCAGCGCCGTGGTCAGGGTGACACCCGCACTGGGGCCGTCCTTGGGCACGGCGCCCTCGGGGGCGTGGATATGCAGGTCGGTGTTTTTGAACTTATCAGCGGGGATGCCGTATTCCTCGGCGTGGACCTTGGCGTAGGTCACAGCCAGCTGGGCGCTCTCCTTCATGACGTCGCCCAGGCTGCCGGTAATTTCAATTTTGCCGCTGCCGTTCGGTATGACGGCGACCTCAACGGGGAGCATCTCGCCGCCGACGCTGGTCCAGGCCAGGCCGTTGGCAATGCCCACGGCGTCCTTGCGGGAGATAAAGGTCGGCTTGACTTTTTCGGGGCCGAGCAGTTCCCGAACCATGGCGGCGGAGACACTGATTTTTTCAGCCTCCCCTGCTGCGATCTTCTGGGCGCACTTGCGCAGCACAGAAGTCACGGTGCGTTCCAGGTTGCGCACGCCGGCCTCACGGGTGTAGCCGTCGATAATGGCGTACAGTGCGCTGTTCGTCAGGGCCACACGGCCTTCCAGGCCGTTATTTTTCAGCTGCTTGGGCAGCAGGTGGCGCTTGGCAATGTTGAACTTCTCGGTGCGGGTGTAGCTGGGCAGCTCGATAACGTCCATACGGTCATAGAGCGGGCCCGGAATCGTGGAGGCATCGTTGGCCGTCGTGATGAACAGCACCTCGCTCAAATCGAACGGAATATCCAGATAATTGTCTTTGAACGTGCGGTTCTGCTCGGGGTCCAGCACTTCCAGCAGGGCGCTGGAAGGGTCGCCCTTGTAGTCGCCTGCCAGTTTGTCGATTTCGTCCAGCAGAATGACCGGGTTCGTGGACTTTGCCGTCGTGATGGCACTGATGATGCGGCCGGGCATGGCACCGATGTAGGTGCGGCGGTGGCCGCGAATTTCCGCTTCATCGTGTACGCCGCCCAGGCTCATGCGGGCGAACTTTCGGTTCATGCACTCGGCAATGGAATGGGCAATGCTCGTCTTGCCGACGCCCGGAGGGCCAACCAGGCAGATGATCTGGCCCTTGACGTCCTGGTTTAGCTTGCGCACGGCCAGCAGCTCCAGGATGCGCTCCTTGACCTTTTGCAAGCCGTAGTGCTCGCGGTCCAGCACCTTACGGGCGTGGGCCTGGTCGAGGTCGTCCTCGGTGGCGGTATGCCACGGCAGGGCCAGGCAGGCGTCCAGATAGCTGCGGATGACGCCGCTCTCGGCGCTGCTGCCCTGCATCCGGGCCAAGCGGTCACATTCTTTCAGCAGCTTTTCCGTGGATTCCTCATCGAGGTTCAGCGCCTTGACTTTCTCGCGGTATGTATCGGCCTCGGCGCGGGTGTCCTCGGCGTCGCCCAGTTCCTCACTGATGACGTTCATCTGCTCGCGCAGGTAGTATTCGCGCTGGCCCTTGTCCATGCGGGCGTTGACCTTGTCGTCAAGGTCGCGCTCGATATCCATGATTTGGCACTCCTGCCGCAGCAGGGTCAGCAGCTTTTCCAGGCGGCCTAACAAGGTCGATTCGTTCAGAATCGTCTGCTTGTCCTCATACTTGAACAGCAGGTTGGCGGGCATATACTCGCTCAAAAACAGCGGCGAGTCGGAAGAAATGATGTTATAGACAACATCCTTGGAGATTTGCGGGCTGTACGAGAGGTATTCCTCGAAGCAGTCTTTCAGGCTGCGGACAAGGGCTTCGACCTGGTTGCGCTTGTCGGCGGCAATGCCGCGCACCGCGACCGGGCGCACGGTGGCCTGCAAATACTTCTCCCCTGCATCCAGTTCCAGCAGGCGGGCGCGGGTCTTGCCCTCGACCAGGACTTTGACGAGATCGTCGGAGACGCGCAGCACCTGCTTGATCTCGGCGATGACACCGTAGGTGTACAGGTCGCGGATGGTCGGTTCTTCGATGTCCATTTCCCGCTGGGCGATCAGGAACACGCTGCTGTTGGCGTGCATGGCGGCCTCGATGGCGGCGATGGACTTGGTGCGGCCCACCTCAAAGTGGACAACGTTGTTCGGGAACACCACCAGCCCGCGCAGCGCGATGGCCGGCAGATGTACCACATTGCGGGCGATCTTGATTTTTACTTTTTCAGACATTCGTTACTCTCCCATAGCCTGCCAGAACAGGCGTCTTGTTTGCGGTTTCGGCCAAAGCGGGCGGCAGCAAAATATGCGCCGCACTGCGCACAGCTTCCGCGTGCATCGTCAGCTGGGGCGAGCACTCGCCGTCCAGCGTCGTGATGAGCGGGTTGCCGTCCAGCACCTCTATGTCAATTTTGCTTGTACGAAAAACCGTTAAGTAGGGTTTGAATTTTTCTGTCACGGCATCGCCTGCCGCCAGGTGCTCACCCTTTTTGTAGCCGCCCAGCAGGCCGGGCAGCTTTAAGCGCGGGATGGGTTTCAGCAGCACCACGTCCAGCAGGCCGTCCGCCATGCTGGCGTGGGGCGCGGCACAATAGCCGCCGCCGTACATCTGGCCGTTGCAGACTGCCAGCATCATGAAGGTATCTTCCAGCCGGCGGTCGTCCGCCGTGATGCGCAGACGGTGCTTGAAGGTGCTGCAGATGGCTTCAAGGATCGACAGCGTGTAAGCGGTCGTGCCGCCGCACAGCGGTACACGCCGCCACTTGGGGATACCGTTTGCCACCTGCGCGTCAATGCCAGCAGCGTAGATATCAATGCCGTACCCCTGGGGCGTCTGAATCAGATCCACCGCGAACGGCTTTGCCGCCAGCTGGGCATCGATATCCAAAAACTGCGCCTGGGTTCCGAAGTTGCGCACGTAGTCGTTGCCGCTGCCGCAGGGCACACAGCCCACAGCGGCATTGGGGCGGCCTATGACGCCTTGTAAAACTTCGTTCAGCGTGCCGTCTCCGCCGCAGGCGTATAGGGCTACTTCTTCCCCGCTGGCGGCATATTTGGCGGCCAGGTCGCAGGCATGGCCCGGGCGGCGGGTGATCTCCACGATGGGTTTTACCCCGGCGCGGCTGGCGGCGGCGTGGATCTGCGGAATCAGCGCCACGCTGGCATCCAGCTTGCCCGCCGTTGGATTTATAATGAATACAGGCTGCATCGGTTTGTCCCTTTCAGCACCAAGCCATTGTGGTTTACAGATAATAGTTATTGTAGCTTTTTTACCGCAAAAGTGCAATACCCTGGGGGAAATTGGATGCAATAAATGGCTTTCCCTGCGGGGGAAGCTGTCCGCGAAGCGGACTGATGAGGGGCGGCCTTGCCATGTTTGCCCATAAAGGGGTTGCCATGGGACACGCACCCCTCATCCGGCCCTGCGGGGCCACCTTCCCCCGAGGGGAGAAGGCTTAGTACCCCGCCCACACATCCAGAATTTCCGTTATTCGCTCAAACAGGGCAGCGCTGGAGGTTTCGGGCTTCAAGATGCCGTCCTGCATGACCGTGATGGTATATTGGGGCGCATCAGCCGGGTAAAAGCCGGTGAACCAATAGTTCAGCAGCTCCTCACCGTCGGTGTTGTACTGGCCGGTCTGGGCCGTGCCAGTCTTGCCGCCCGCTGTACCATGGCGTGGCTGGGCGTCATGGCCGATGCCATCCGTCACCACCGAGGCCAGCATACTGCGCAGCACCCGGGCCGTGGCTGCGTCACAGACGGTACGCGGGGCGCTCTCCGCTGCCGCCGGGTCGGTCAACATACCATCGGCCCCGGTGATGCCCTGCACAAAGCCAGGTGTCCTATACACCCCGCCGTTGGCAACGGTGTTCATCATGGCGGTGATTTGCAGCGGCGTCACGGTCAGCGACCCCTGCCCAAAGCTGAACGTCGCCAACTGGCCGGGGTTTTCCAGCGTCTCCGCGTCCGGCAGCGTACCGGCAGCTGCGGCCAGGCCCGGGGCAATTTGTACCGCTGTACCAAAGCCGAAGTGTTCTGCCTCGTCCCGGATGGCCTCTGCCCCCAACAGCTGGCCCAGTTTGATAAAATAGGTGTTGCAGCTTTCTTCCAACGCACCGCGCAGGTTGACTTCGCCGTGGGCGCGGCCTTGGGCGCAGCGGTAGGTCTGCCCCGCCACCACGATTTCACCGGTGCAGTCGTGGGTGAACCAGTCCAAGCCCTGTTCATAGGCAGCTGCGGCCAGCACCACTTTAAACACCGACCCAGCGCTGAACGCAGCAAACGGGCGGTTGATGAGCGAAGTATCGTCGGCGCGGATGCTGGCGGCCACATCCTGTGCGTCAAACGTCGGCGCACTGACGCTGGCAAGCACCTCGCCTGTAGCAGCGTCCATAATGAGGATGCACCCCCGCGGCATGAGCTGCGCCGCCAGCGCCTCACAGGCGCGCTGCAAGTCGGCGTCCAGTGTCAGCTGCACGCCCTGCCCGGTGCCTTCTTCCCTCGTAGCCCATACAGGGCTTGTCCCCGCCATCAGGCCGCTGTGCGCCGCCAGCACGCAGCTGACGGTGCGCTTATCGCCGGAGGCCGTCAGCAGCGCGTCGTAGGCGCGTTCCAGCCCGGCGACGCCGCGGCCTTCGCCGTCGAGGTAGCCCAGCAGATGCGGTGCAATATCCACCGTATGCGCAGGCACCGCGCAGGTGGCGATGCCCCGCCCGGTCAGGTCGCGGCTGACTTCAATCAGGAACGGCGCGGCCAGGTTACGGCGGTCGTAAAGCACGCCCTGCTTTTCGTAGGAAACATAGGGAAACAGCGCCGTGTAGCCATCGTCGCCGGGGATGCAGAGCGCGTAATACTGCGTTTGCGTGCCAGTCAGTTTGCGGCCGTTGCGATCGTAGAAATCGCCCCTGGCCCGGGGCAAGTCCAGTGTCTGTACGGTCTGGCCGCCTGCGCTGGCGGCATAGGCGGCCTGCTGCCCCACCCAGTAGGTGCGGCAGAGCACGATCCCCGCCAGAAAAACCAACGCCCCGCAAAGCCCATAAAACCGCCGCAGAGACATACCCTCACCCCCGGTGGGAGTATGGGCATCAGCGTTGCTTTTGATGCAGCCAGACCAAAAGGCACACCCCCGCCACGCTGGGCAGGATGCCTAAGGCATCTATCACCACATCCCCCACCAGGGCGGCGCGGCCGGGCACAAAATACTGGTGCAGCTCGTCACTGGCCGCATACAGCACACACAGCACCGCCGCCTGCATTCCCTGCCGGCGCAGCGTCAGCCCGGACAGCCAGCTGTGCACAGTCAGGGCCATGCCTACACCAAGCGCGGCAAAAATCGCCACATGCGCCCACTTGCGCAGGTTCGCGTGGAAGTTCTCGGCATCGAACCAGAGCGGCAACAAAAACGAGATACCGTCCGTCTGCACAGTCTCGGTCACGGTCTCGCTGAGTTTGTAGGAGTCCGCCGCCGGTTGGCCCGAAAAGTAGAAAATCAGTGCCATCAGCCCCAGCGTGAAGGCCAGCGCCGCGTATTTCATCCGTTGTTTCATGGCTGCCTCCCCCGCTGTTTTTGGTTATTATACCACGTTTTACCGCCTTGGGTCTATACAAAAAGGCCGAAGCCTTGTCGCCAAGACTTCGACCTTGTGCTTGCTTTTGGGCTGAATTAGTACATACCGCCCATGTCAGGGGCCGGGGCAGCCGGAGCCGGCGGCTCGGGCAGGTCAGCGACCAAGCTCTCGGTGGTCAGAACCATCGCGGCGACGCTGGCGGCGTTCTCCAGAGCGGAACGAGTGACCTTGGTCGGGTCAACGATACCGGCCTCGATCATATCCTCAACGTACTCTTCCTTCTGGGCGTCGAAGCCGTAGTTGGGCTTGTTGGCCTTCAGGATGTTGTCGATAACAACGCTGCCTTCCAGACCGGCATTGGCAGCGATCTGGCGCAGAGGAGCTTCCAGCGCCTTGCGGACGATCTTGGCGCCGGTGCGCTCGTCGCCTTCCAGCTCGCCGACCAGCTTGTCGACAGCGGGGATGGCGTTGATGGTGGCCGTACCGCCGCCAGCAACGATGCCTTCCTCAACAGCGGCCTTGGTCGCGTTCAGAGCATCCTCGATGCGCAGCTTCTTGTCCTTCATCTCGACCTCGGTAGCGGCGCCAACCTTGATGACGGCAACACCGCCGGCCATCTTGGCCAGGCGCTCCTGCAGCTTCTCACGGTCGAAGTCAGAGGTTGCAACAGCGATCTGGCTGCGGATCTGGGCAACGCGGTCTGCGATAGCCTGCTTGTCTCCGGCACCGCCGACGATGGTGGTGTTCTCCTTGGTGACCTTGACCTGGCGGGCCTGGCCCAGCAGCTGCATGGTGGCATCCTTCAGCTCATAGCCCAGGTCGCTGCTGATAACAGTGCCGCCGGTCAGGGTGGCGATATCCTGCAGCATCTCCTTACGGCGATCGCCAAAGCCAGGTGCCTTGACGGCAACGACGTTCAGGCCGCCGCGCAGACGGTTGATGATGAGGTTGGACAGGGCATCGCCCTCGACATCCTCAGCAATGATGAGCAGCTTGCGGCCGGACTGGATGACCTGCTCAAGCAGAGGGACCACATCCTGGAAGACGCTGATTTTCTTGTCGGTAATCAGGACGGAGCAGTCGTCGTAGACGGTCTCCATCTTCTCTGTGTCGGTGACCATGTAGGGGGTCACGTAGCCGCGGTCGAACTGCATACCCTCAACGACCTCGGTGTAGGTCTCGGCGGTGGTCTTGTTCTCCTCAATGGTGATGACGCCATCGGCGGTGACCTTCTCCATCGCGTCAGCAATCAGCTGACCGATCTCAGCATCACCGGCAGAAACAGTGCCGACACGAGCAATATCCTTACTGCCGTTGACCTTCTGGCTGTGCTCCTTGACGGCCTCAACCGCAGCAGAGACGGCCTTCTGCATACCGCGCTTGATGTCCATGGGGTTGGCACCAGCGGTAACGTTCTTCATGCCCTCGTTGACGAAAGCCTGAGCCAGAACGGTAGCGGTAGTGGTGCCGTCACCGGCAGCATCGTTGGTCTTGGTGGCGACTTCGCGAACGAGCTGTGCGCCCATGTTCTCGAACTCGTCCTTCAGCTCAATTTCCTTGGCGATGGTGACACCGTCGTTGGTGATGAGCGGGCTGCCGAACTTCTTGCTCAGCACGACGTTACGGCCCTTGGGGCCGAGGGTAACCTTGACGGTGTTGGCCAGCTGGTCGATGCCAGCGCAAAGGGCCTTGCGGGCGTCCTCGCCCTGCTTGATCTGTTTAGCCATAATGAATCTCTCCTTTTATCTGAAAGAAATTACTGAAAAATCAAATTATTCCACAACCGCGAGGATGTCGCTCTGGCGGACGATGGTGCATTCCTCACCGTCGACCTTGACCTCGGTGCCGGAGTACTTGCTGGTCAGGACCTTGTCGCCGACCTTGACGATCATCTCGACTTCCTTGCCGTCCACATTGCCGCCGGGGCCGACAGCGATGACTTCGGCAACCTGGGGCTTCTCCTTGGCGGAGCCGGACAGGATCAGGCCGCCCTTGGTGGTTTCTTCTTCTTCGACCAGTTTGATAACAACACGATCTGCAAGAGGTTTGATTTTCATAGTGGAAGTTCCTCCCTATAAAAGATTTCTCTTTATATTTTTAGTTTAGCACTCAGTCTCTTTGAGTGCTAAATATATAATAGCCACTTTGCTGCAAAAAATCAAGTGTTTTCTATATAAAATTTTTGTGAACAAAAATGCACCGGGGCATTTCGGCTCCGGTGCAGGTAGTTTTTATTGCTGTTCCGTCAAACTTTTATAGCGCGGGCGCATAGCGCCGTGCTCGATGTGGGGCTGGCCGCCCTCCACCGTGTCGGCGTCGATCGTCACCTTGGTGATGGTCGCGTCGGAAGGAATGTCGTACATAATCGGAATCAGCAGTTCCTCGACGACGCTGCGCAGGCCGCGTGCGCCGCTCTTGCGCTCCACCGTCTTTTTGGCGATGGCGTGCAGTGCCGCGTCGGTAAAGACCAGCTCGGCGTTATCCAGGTGCAGCAGCTCCTTGTACTGGCGCACAATGCTGTTTTTCGGTTCGGTCAGCACGCGGACAAGGGCTTCCTCGTCCAGCGGGTCCAGCACGGTCACGACCGGCAGACGGCCGATAAGTTCTGGGATAAGGCCAAACTTGACCAGATCGTCCGGCTCAACGTTTTTCAGCAGTTTCTGGCGCGTTTCGTCCTTATCGAGCGTCGTACGAAGCTGGCTGCCAAAGCCCATGCTGGCATTGTCAGTGCGCTTCTGGATGAGCTTTTCCAGCCCGTCAAACGCACCGCCGCAGATAAACAGGATGTTCTTCGTGTTGATCTGGATGAACTCCTGCTGCGGGTGCTTGCGGCCGCCGTTGGGCGGCACATTGCTGACCGTGCCCTCGACGATTTTCAGCAATGCCTGCTGCACACCCTCACCGCCCACGTCGCGGGTGATGGAGGGGTTCTCGCTCTTGCGGGTGATCTTGTCGATCTCGTCCACATAGATAATGCCGATCTCGGCACGGGGAATATCAAAATCCGCCGCCTGAATCAGTTTAAGCAGGATGTTCTCGACGTCCTCACCAACGTAACCGGCCTCGGTCAGGGTCGTGGCGTCGGCGATGGCAAAAGGCACGTTCAGCATCTTTGCCAGCGTCTGGGCCAACAGCGTTTTGCCGGTGCCGGAGGGGCCGAGCATCAGGACGTTGGACTTTTGCAGCTCGACGTCGCTGTTCTGGCCGGAGAGAATGCGCTTATAGTGGTTGTAGACCGAGACTGCCAGCACCTTTTTGGCGGCATCCTGGCCGATGACATACTGGTCAAGGCCTGCCTTGATCTCAGCAGGCGTCAGGATGTTGATGCTTTCCAGCGGGTCATAGTCGTAGTCGGCACCGGGCTGCGGCGCACTGCGGCGGCGATCCCGGGGCGGCATACCGGCGCGCGGCGGGGCCGGGCGCTCGCCATCCTTATACAGGGCGTTGCAGCACATATCCAGGCAGTCCTTGCAGATGTTGACACCGGGGCCGATGACCAGCTGCTCCACCTCATTTTGAGAGCGTCCGCAGAAGCTGCAGACGAGCTCGCGTCCTTTTCCGTCCTTACCGGACGTTTGATTTGCCATGTTGTTCCCCCGAATCAGTGTTTATAGAGGATATCGTCGATCAGGCCGTACTCCTTCGCCTGCTGCGCGGTCATATAGTTGTCGCGCTCGGTATCGCGGGTGATGGTCTCCAGCGGCTGGCCGGTGTACTGGCTGAGCAGCGTGTTCATCTTTTCACGGATGCGCACGATGTGGTCAGCGTGAATTTTGATATCCGTGGCCTGGCCGGAAATGCCCTGCCCGCCGATGAGCGGCTGGTGGATGAGGATTTCCGAGTTGGGCAGTGCAAAGCGCTTGCCCTTTGTGCCGCTGGCCAGCAGGAAAGAGCCCATGGAGGCCGCCATGCCGACACAGATGGTGGAGACATCGCACTTGATGTAGTTCATCGTGTCATGGATGGCCATGCCGTCGGAGATCGAGCCGCCGGGACTGTTGATATAAAAGTAGATATCCTTCTCCGGATCCTGGCCTTCAAGGTACAAAAGCTGTGCCACAATAACGCTGGCGGAGGCGGAGTTGACGTCCTCGCTCAGCACAATGATACGGTCATTGAGCAAGCGGGAGAAAATGTCATAGCTGCGCTCACCGCGCGCAGTCTGCTCGACAACATAGGGTACAAGGCTCATTGGGTTTTCCCTCCTTGGTGTCATAAAAATGTGGTGATGATAAAGGAACCGATACGGCGGCAAAGCTGCGCACCGTACCGGCCCTTTTACTCAATGTTTACGGATGCCGCGGGGTGATTACTCGCCCTGGGTCTCCTCTTCCTTCGGCTCCTCGTCCTTCTTGGCGGCAGCCTTCTTGGTGGTCTTGCGGGTGGTCTTCTTGGCGGGCTTCTTCTCTTCCTCGGCAGCGCCCAAGACGATGTTAGCCTTCTCCTTCACGAAGTCGATGGCCTTGTTGACAGCCAGATCCTTCTTGACGGCAGCGGCATCGACCAGGCTCTTGACCTTGTCGGCCTCCATCTGGTAAGCATCGGCAATGCGCTTGATCTCAGCCTCGAACTCCTCCTCGGTAGCCTCGATGGACTCCTTGGCGACGATAGCCTCCATGGCCAGGCGCATCTTGACCTGCTTGTCGGCCTGCTCACGGAACTGCTCCTTGAACTGCTCCATGGTCATGCCCATGTACTGGAGGTACTGCTCCAGTTTCAGGCCCTGCTGGGAGATACGGTACTGGAAGTCCTGAACCAGCTCCTCGATGCGGCTCTCGATCATGGCGTCGGGGATCTCGGCCTTCATGCCGCCCACGACCTGGTCGATCAGGTCGTTCTCGACCTTCTGGTCAGCCTGCTTTTCATGGTTGGTCTGGATGCCCTTGCGGATAGAATCCTTCAGCTCATCGAGGGTGTCATACTCGCTGACGTCCTTGGCAAAGTCGTCGTCCAGCGCGGGCAGTTCCTTGTACTGCACGTTGTGCAGCTTGATCTTGAAGGTAGCGTCCTTGCCGGCCAGCTCCTCAGCCTGGTACTCCTCGGGGAACTTGACGTTGACGTCGAAGGCCTCGCCAGCCTTATGGCCGACGACCTGCTCCTCGAAACCGGGGATGAAGGAACCAGAGCCCAGCACCAGAGAGTAGTGCTCAGCCTTGCCGCCCTCGAAAGCAACGCCATCAACGAAGCCCTCGAAGTCGATATCGACGGTGTCACCGTTCTGGGCCTCGCCCTCACGGGTCAGCAGACGGCCATTGCGGTCCTGCATACGCTTGATCTCAGCGTCAACATCGGCCTCATCCACAGTCTTGACATCTTTGTTGACGGTTAAACCGGTGTACTCGCCCAGCTCGACCTCGGGCTTGACGGCGACCTTGACCTTCAGGGTAGCGCCCTCGTCCTCGGACATGGAGACGACCTCGGGATCAGGACGGCCGACGGCCTCGATGCCAGCCTCCTTGACGGCGGCCTCGTAGTTCTCGGGGAACAGGTCGTTGATGGCGTCATACTGGAACAGATCCTTGCCATACATCTTCTCGATCATGGCTTTGGGGGCCTTGCCCTTGCGGAAGCCGGGGATGGCGTACTTCTTGCCCTCGCGCTTGAAAGCGGTATTGACGGCAGATTTGAAGGTCTCCGCGTCAATGGAGAACTGCAGTTCGACCATGCTCTTTTCGAGCTTTTCACAGGAAATCAGTTTCATTTATAAATTCCTCCAAAAATAGATGTACATAAAAATACAAGTTATTATACCATGCCTGTGCAGAAAATACCAGCCCTGTTTTTAAAATTTTAACAAACTAAGCGGATTTTTCTGCATTTTTCTTGCAAAAATACAGTGCCAGACAGAAAATCAGTGGCAGACACCCCGCAATCGGCAGGAAATAGCGCATACAATCATTGACCGGGGACGCGATGCAGGTCAGCCAGAAAATGCCCAGGCCAATAAAAATCGGCAGCGTCTGCTTTGCTTTGCGCCGCGCCAGCCAGACCCCCAGCACCGCCGTGAGCCAGGCCATAAACCCGATGGACGTAATCAGCCCCACCAGCGGCAGCTTTTCAAACGCCGAGAGCGCCTGTACAAAAGCATACCGCAGATAGCCGGATTTATCAAGATAGTGGACGTCCATTTCAAACATTTGCATGCAAGTGTCATTATTAAACGTGTAGTAATCGTTGATAGCCCGGCATTTCGTGATGGTGTAATAGCCGTGGGAGTTGGCGTGCAGGGCCTCAAAATAGCAGACCGGGTGCTTGAAGAACATCTTGGCCCAGGTCAGCATATAGCGGGCCAGGCCACCCTTGCTGGGATTCTTGTAGTACTGCTTTACGCCATCGGAAAGTTCCGGCATATAGCTCTGGGCCAGGCTGTCATAGTCAAGCACTTCATTGATGACAGCCTTCTCGTCGTCGGTGACGTCATAGCCGAAGTCCCGGACATAGCGAGCCGTCTGCTGCATCGGCACCGAGAGGGCCTCCCCCACGCTGCCTGCCGGGATGTCGAGGACTTTTTCGGTGAATACATCAAACCCGAAGGAGCCAATGACCACCGCCAGCATGACCGCCAGAAGTGGTTTGCGCAGCTGTTTACCAGTCAGCACAAGAGCCGAAGCAAGCACCATCGGCACAACGGCGTAGATGCCGTTTTTGCGCAAAAGGCAGCAGAGGATGCCCAGCACCGCGTAGGCGGCCAGGCGTTTGCGGCTCCCCTGCCATTCCTGCGGGAACAGCAGCAGATCAGCGGTTTTCAGCACGAACAGCACAAAGAGACCGGTGTAAAGCGTATCCTTGACCTGGGTCTGGATGAACACGCCCCAAATCGGGTTCAGCGCAAAGAACGCCGTGACAGCGTACTGCACCCTGCGGGAGCAGCCCAGCTTGCCCGCAAAGGCCGCCACCTGCCCGAACACCCAGGCACAGACGATGAACTGCAGGACGATGTAGAAGAACACACCCAGGTTATCACTGCCCAGGATGCGGCCCAGCTGGAACAGCCAGCCGTGCAGCCAGGTGGACAGCACCGTATGGTGGGCGGTCATCTCCTGCTTGCCGATGACTTGGGAGATCTGCCCCCAGGAGTCCCAATCCACCGACCCGGGCCAGAACACGGCCACCCAGGGCAGCCATGCCGCGCCGATGAGCAGCGACGACGTGCGGCCCGGGGCCCTGGCGAACCGGCGGGCGAAGCGGGTTTCCGGTTCGGCTTCTGCCCCGCCAGGCCGCCCCAGCAGGGCGTACAAGCCCCAGACAGCGTGGTAGAACAACACCCCATACCCGGCCATGCAGACAGCGCCCACAAAGACCTGATAGGGATTTTTAAAGACGAAGGCCCAGCTGCCCAGCTTGCAGATGCTCAGGCCCAGCACCTCGGCGACACCAAAGACGATGCTCAGCACCAGTTCGGCGCATCTGGGCTTGGCCGTGCGCTGGCGGCGCACCCAGTAGAGCAGCGCGGCCAGCCCCGCCACCGCAGGCCCCCAGGCCCAGGCGTCCAGCGGGAAGTTCTGGTGCAGCTTGACAAGCCCCGCCAGCAGCCCCGGCGCGGCGTCCAGGTCAAGGCCGGTCGTCTCGTACTGCATACCGATCATCAGGTCGGTGCGGGCGGTCTCGGTATCTGCCACCGTGATGACGGCGGAGAGCGCCAACGTGCAGAGCAGCCCCAGCAGCAGCGCCCCGATGATATCTTTTGTTTTCTGCTTCATAGGCTTCACCGTATTTTATAGGGGCAGAACGACAGGCCATCGGCGGAGATCAGACGGTAGGTGATGCCGTCCCGCTCGCCCTGCATGGCATAGCGGATGGACTTGCCGTGCAGGTGGCCGTAGCAGCATTCGGTCACATGGAACTCGTTCAGCACATCCACAAGCTCCTGCGCCTGTGCGCCCGGGTAGATGGGCGGGTAGTGCAGGAAGGCAATTTTTTCACGCGTCTTCCCCGCCGCCTGCAAACTCATCCGCAGGCGGCCAGCCTCGCGCGCCATGAGCTTTTCCCCCTGGGCGGCCACATCGTCAAAGGGCCAGCCCCGGGTGCCGCACAGCGCCACATCGCCCACGATGCAGGCGTTATTGTGCAGAATGTGCAGCGTGTCAAAGCCGTTGGCGGCCAAAAACGTCTCCATCTTGCGGGTCGTCGTCCACCAGTAGTCGTGGTTGCCTTTCAGCAGCCATTTCTGACCAGGCAGGTTTTGGATAAAGGCAAAATCCGCCTTGGTGTCGTTCAGGTTCATGGCCCAGCTGGTGTCGCCCGCCAGGACAACGGTGTCCTCCGGGCATATGAGCTTGCGCCAGTTGGCTTCCAGTCGGGGCAGGTACCCCTCCCACCCCGGGAAAACGTCCATGGGCTTGTCCGTTCCCAGCGAGAGGTGCATATCCCCGATTGCAAAGATGGCCATACGGCCCTCACTTTCTAGTTGTTGTTTTTAACGAAGGGATGCGGTGCGGATATCCGCGGGCTGCAAGACCGTCTTGAAGCGCACTTCCAGCTTGTCCAGCTCACTTAAGGACGCCGGGGCCTCGGTGCCGGTCTTGGCGGTCAGGGCCGCCATAGCGGCAAAGTCGCTGGCGGGAGCGGTTTCGCCCAGGGCGGTCAGCACGTCGCGCGGGAACTTGAAGGGGCTTGCCGTGGACAGCACGACCATGGGAGCCTCGGTGCGCAGGGCTTCGGCCACGCAGAACGCCACGGCGGTGTGGGTGTCGCAGAGGTAGTTGTCCTCGTCAAAGCGGGCCTTGATTTTCGCTGCGCCCTCGGCGTCATCCGCATAGCCCGCGGCGAAGCTCGCCTGGATCTTCGCCAGCGTCTCGGCATCGACGGTGTACTTACCGGTCCGGCTGAGCTCCTGCATCCAGGCGGCGACCTTCTCACTGCTGCCGCTGACGTGGTAGAGCAGGCGCTCGAGGTTCGAGGAAATCAGGATATCCATGGACGGTGACGTCGTCTTGTAGAAGGTGCGGCGAGCGTCATAGGTGCCGGTGCGCAGGAAGTCGGTCAGCACGTTATTCTTGTTGGACGCGCAGACCAGCCTGCCCACCGGCAGGCCCATCTGCTTGGCGTAGTAGCCGGCCAGGATATCGCCGAAGTTACCGGTCGGAACGCAGAAGTCAACCGGCTTGCCCCATGCGACCGCGCCCCGCTCGGCCAGACGGAAGTAGGCGTAGAAGTAGTAGACAATCTGCGGCACCAGGCGGCCCCAGTTGATGGAGTTCGCGCTGGACAGGCGGATGCCGCGCTTTTCCAGTTCGGCGGCAACGTCAGCGTCGGCAAAGACCTTCTTGACGCCGGTCTGAGCGTCGTCAAAGTTGCCCTGCACGGCGTAGACCTGCACATTTTGGCCCTTCTGGGTCGCCATCTGCAGGTGCTGGATCTCGCTGGTGCCGTCGTTCGGATAGAACACTTCAATTTCGATGCCGTCGAGATCAGCATAACCCGCCAGCGCGGCCTTGCCGGTATCGCCGGAAGTCGCAACGAGAATGCGGGTCGTCTCGGTGCGGCCCAGCATCTTCTTGGCTTCGACCAGCAGCTTCGGCATCAGCTGCAAAGCGTAGTCCTTGAACGCGCAGGTCGGACCGTGCCACAGTTCAAGAGAATACAGGCCGTCGCGAACCTTGACCGTCTCGCCCGCCTTGCCGCCGAAGGCTTCGCCGTAGGTAGCAGCGGTGGCGGTGTGCAGGAAATCAGCGCTGTACTCGGTCAGAAAACCGGCCAGCACCTTTTCAGCCAGTATGGGGTACGAAAGGTCTTTCCAACCTTCCAGATCAGCCTTCGGGAAAGTTTCCGGTACAAACAGACCGCTCTGCGGTGCCAGACCACGGACGATTGCTTCCTGTGCGGAAACGCGGAGTGCGGAATCTCTGGTGCTTAAATACTGCATATGTTTACACCCTTTCTCTTATTCTCTTGTACTTTCGTTCCTCTATATCTTCTCAGCACTCAAACGCGCTGGGAATGCAATGTACCTGCCAGCCCTTGGCGGCGGGGGTGACTTCCACCACATCAAAGCGGATGGCTGCGTCCCGGTAGGGGCTGCACTGCAAATACTGCTGGGCGGCTAAAATTAATCGCTGCTGCTTGCGGGCATCCACCGCAGCGGCCGGGCGATCCAGCATCGCGCCGGTACGGGTCTTGACCTCGGCAAAGACGAGGGTGTCATCCTTATATAAAATAAGGTCGATTTCCCCCATCCGGGTGCGGTAATTGTGGTTGAGCAGCAGCCAGCCGCGCTGCTGGTAATACTTAGCGGCAATCGCTTCGCCGATATGGCCGGTGTCAGTCATGCCAGTAGCCCTGTTTTTTCAAAAAGCTGCGGCGGTAAAACGGCTGGATGCCGTACTGTGCAATCAACTCATAGTGCAGCTTCGTCGGGTAGCCCTTGTGCTTGGCAAGCTGGTACTTGGGGTATTGCTTGTCCAGTTCCAGCATATAGCGGTCACGGCTGACCTTTGCCAGAATCGACGCCGCCGCAATGGACGCGCTGTTGGCGTCGCCCTTGACGACGGCCTCGGCGGGCTGTATCAGCCCCGGCGGGCAGCGGTTACCGTCAATCAGCGCATAATCGGGCGTTATTTCCAACCCTGCCACTGCCTGGGCCATGCCGTCCATCGTCGCCCACAGGATGTTGCGCTCGTCGATCTCCTGCGGCGAGATAAATACGATTTTGTACGCCAAGGCACGGTTTGTGATTTCTTCAAACAGCGCTTCGCGGCGTTTTTCGGTCAGCTTTTTGGAGTCATTGACCCCCGCAATGGGGTCGTCGGGGTTCAGGATGACTGCCGCGCAGCAGACCGGGCCGCACAGAGGGCCGCGCCCTGCCTCGTCCACGCCGCACAGTACGCCGTGCTCGGCGCGTTTGGCGGCGTCAAAGGCGTAGAGTGCCTCGTTACTGCTCGTCGTCGTCCCAGTCGTCCGGGGCATCGTCGATCACCTCTTCCACGTCTTCTTGAATCGCACGCTGGGGCGGGCGCTCCAGCGAGAGCCGCCCCCACTTGCTGGCGCGGAACTCACCCACCAGCATTTTTGCGGCGCGTTCGGTGTCCACCTCGCCGCCGGAAATCAGCATCCCGCGCTTGGCGCCGATGGCCTGCAGCAGGTCGTAGGGCGGCAGTTCCAGCGCCGCCGCATCCAGCTTGTAGCGGGCCAGCAGCTGCTGGGGGTAGATGCCGCGAACGCTTGAGAGCAGACCGCAGGCCAGCTCCTCAATGTCCAAAATATCGTCGCGGATGGAGCCGATGAACGCGAGGTTCGACGCCGTTTCCAGCGAGTCAAACTTTTTCCACAGCACACCGGGCATATCCATCAGGTCAAAGTTGTCAACGCTGATCCACTGCTTGCCGCGGGTGACACCGGGCTTGTTGGCAGCCTTGGCGCGGGTCGTGCCCGCAAAGGAGTTGATAAAGGTGGACTTGCCCACGTTCGGGATGCCCACGATCATCACACGGATGGCCGCACCCACCATGCCGCGGTTGCGGCGGCGCTCCATCAGGGCGGAAAGTTCTTTCTCAATTAACCCTTTCGTCGCCGTGGCGCGGCCCCGCTGCTTGGAGTCCATGGCAATGCAGCCCGCGCCCGCGCTCTTAAAGTAGGCCAGCCACTGCTTGGTGATTTCGGGGTCGGCCAGGTCGGATTTGTTCAGTACATATAAATGCGGTTTGCCCGCGGTGATGCGCTCGATCTCGGGGTTCAGGCTGGAAAGCGGGATGCGTGCGTCGAGAATCTGCAAAACGCAGTCGACGTTGCGGATTTCCTTTTCCATCAGGCGCAAGGTCTTGGTCATGTGCCCGGGGAACCACTGGATCTGGCGGCTGTTGATAATGTCGCTCTGGCTCATTCGGCCGCTCCTATCTTGCCAAAGGGCAGTATGCGCAGCATGGCTGCGCCCATAATGTCACGTTCGTCCACGCAGCCCACGCGGGAATCGCGGCTGTCGGTGGAATTGTTGCGGTTGTCGCCCATCACAAAAAGGCAGCCATCCGGCACCGTGATGGGAAAGTCCACGCTCTCATATAAATAGGTAGGCTCTGCGGTGTACGGCTCGTCGAGGGCGACGCCGTTGCGATAGACGATGCCCGCGGCGAAATCAATGTCGATGGTATCGCCGCCCTTGCCGATGACCCGCTTGACCAGCGGCTTTCCGTAACTGGTGTAGCCGTCCACCACGACGATATCGCCGTAGTCGGGCTGCTTCATCAGGTTGATGAGGATGCGCTCGCCGTTGAAGAGCGTCGGATCCATCGAGTGGCCGTCCACCTTGACAATGCGCACAAAAAAGGTGAACACAATGGCAATGACTGCCACGGCCATGGCCAGGGCGTCGTACCATTCCAGTGCTTCCTTATTGCGGCGGTAGCGTTTTTTGAACGATTCATCAAACGCTGCGCTCATGCTTTCCACCACCCATCCCTAAAAAAATACGAAAAAAGGGAGAACGCCAACCGTCCTCCCCTTTTCTCAGTATGCTCAGATACGTGCCTTGACCTTGGCAGCCTTGCCGGTGCGCTCGCGCAGGTAGAACAGCTTCGCACGGCGAACCTTGCCGCGGCGAACGACGTCGACCTTCTCAACGAACGGGCTGTTGACCGGGAACACACGCTCAACACCGACACCGTAAGAGGTGCGGCGAACGGTGAAGGTCTCAGCGATGCCGCCATGCTTCTTAGCAATAACGGTGCCCTCGAAAGCCTGGATACGCTCCTTGTCGCCTTCCTTGATACGGACGGAGACGCGAACGGTGTCGCCGACTTCGAACTGGGGCTTGTTCTCTTTGATCATACCCTCGGTAAAATGCTTCATTGCGTCCATGGTTTGAATTCCTCCATTTTATTGCGACGTTCATACACGATATTTCGTCAGAGGACCGCCTGTATAATGATGTGTCATTATCCCGCCGATGGCTCGGCGGCACTAACGCTTTAGTATTATATCATTGTGCGGGAAGTTTGGCAAGGGGTTTTGACAGAAAATCGAAGATTTTTTCAACTTTTGCCTTCCTCTGCGAGGGAAGGCTTTTCTTACTCGAAGTCTTTGCCCGCCTTATTATAAAGGTGCGTGCGCAGCACGCGGCATTGCCAGACCGGGGCGGCCCCCTGGGTGCGCAGGAAATCCGTCAGCAGCGAGGGGTTCAGGCTCAGTGCCTCGCCGCTGCCGCAGGGCAGCATTGCCGTAAAGCGCACCGTGTCCCCCTCCACCGTGTAAGCAATGCGGTCTAAGTAGTTCTTCAGTTCCAGCGTTTTTTGTCCGCGCTTCGTCTTTTTCGTGACCTCAGCGTGCTCGGCGTTGTTGTAGGCATCCAGCGCAATGGCACTGCTTGCCGGCATCGTGACCTCATAGGCCGCTGTCTCGATCTCGCCGACTTTTTCCACCGCCGGGGCAATTTTTGTGATGACAATGCCCCGCGGCATCAAGGGCTGCAAAGCGTCGATCCAGGTTTGCGGGTCGATCGTCTCCTGTTCGGTCTTGACCTCGCAGCTCTCACATAAGCTCTCCTGTCCCAGAGACAGCGGGCAGGTGAAGGACAGGTAGATATGGGGGTTGAAGCCCTGGGTATAGTACACCGGCAGGCTGCTCATTTTCAGCATCCGGTGGAACACCCGCTGCAAATCCAGCAGCGAGATATACGCGGCCTCACCGCACTTTTCAAAGAATATCCTGATTGTAGTCAAAGCACGGTCCTCCGATCAGTTTATTGGCACCGCAGGCGCTGCACTGGCGGTTGCAGGGCTGGGTGGTCCTGGCTTCCAGCGCTTTTTTGTACTCCCGCACCAGATGGGCCTTTGTCACGCCGACGTCAAGATGATCCCAGGGTGTGACCTCGTCCAGGCCAATGGCGCGGTAGTTGTAGAAGTCCGGGTCGATACCGCAGGTCTTAAAGGCATCCAGCCAGCGGTCATAGTCAAAGTATTCTTCCCACGTATCGAAGAACGCGCCGTTCTCGAACGCTGTCTCGATAACGCGGCCCATGCGGCGGTCGCCCTTGGCGAAAACGCCTTCCAGCACGCTGGTGGTGCTGTCGTGGTAGTTGACCTTGATTTTGCGGGAATGCACACAGCTGAGCAGATATTTCTGCTTCTCGCGCAGGGCTTCGCGGCGGTCCTGGGCGCAGAACTGGAACGGCGTGTCGGGCTTGGGCACAAAGCAGGCCACGCTGATCGTCACCTGTACGCCCTTGCCCTTCGGGCGGTTGGGGATTTTGTAGAAGAGATCCACGACCTGCTGGGCGGTATCGGCAATACCCTTGATATCGTCCAGTGTTTCGGTGGGCAGGCCCATCATAAAGTAGAGCTTGACCGAAGTGTACCCTTCCGAGAAGGCAATGCGGCAGCCGCGCTCGATCTGCTCCCAGGTGACGTTTTTGTTGATAACGTCGCGCAGGCGCTGGGTGCCGGCTTCGGCGGCAAAGGTCAGGCCGCTTTTGCGCACCTTCGTCGTTTTCTCGACCAGAGATTCCGAGAAATTGTCCACGCGCAGTGACGGCAGCGACAGGCTGACATGGTCAGCCTCGGCCCAGGAGTTCAAATTATCCAAAATTTCTTCCAGCCGGGAATGGTCGGAGGTGGACAGGCTCGACAGGCTCAGTTCGTCATAGCCTGTGTTGCGGCAGAGCGCACGGGCGCTGTCGCTGATGAGCTTGGGGCTGCGCTCGCGGAAAGGCCGGTAGAGCTGACCCGCCTGGCAGAAGCGGCAGCCGCGCACGCAGCCGCGCAGCACCTCGACACAGGCGCGGTCCTGCACCGCACCGACAAGTGGCACAACGAAGTTTTCCGGCGGGGTGAAACTGTCCATATCCTTGACGATGGCCTTGGTCACGCGGGCCGGGATGCCCGGGCGGTTCGGGGTCACGGCCTCAATGCGGCCATCCTCCTTGTAGGTCACATCGTAGAAGGACGGCACGTAGACACCGGGGATCTTCGCCAGTGCCAGCAGCAGCTGTTCTTTGTTCCAGCCCTGCTTTTTGCCCTGTTCAACCGTTGCGCAGATATCTTGCAGCATCTGTTCGCCCTCGCCCAGCTGCATAATGTCGAAGAAATCCGCCATCGGCTCGGCGTTGCAGACGCAGGGACCGCCCGCAATAATGAGCGGCCAGCGCTCGTCGCGGTCAGCCGCCCGCAGCGGAATACCCGACAGGCGCAGCATAGCCAGGACGTTTGTGTAGGCCAGCTCATATTCCAGCGAGAAGCCGACGATGTCAAAATCGCACAGCGGATCCTTGCTCTCGAGGCAATAGAGCGGAATGTCCAGCCGCTCCATCTGTTCTTTCATGTCGGTCCAGGGCATAAAGGCACGCTCACACCACCAGTTTTCGTGGCGGTTCAGAATGTCGTACAGGATCTTCTCGCCCAGGAACGACATACCGATTTCGTAAGTGTCCGGGAAGCAGAACGCCATGCGCACATCCACTTTGGATTTGTCTTTGTAGATGCAGCCCGGCTCGCCGCCCGTGTAACGGCCCGGCTTTTGTACCAGACTCAGGGCCTCTTTAAATTTCGGGGAAAATTCCGCCATATTGGTGAACCATCCTTGTTTGTATTGTGCCGTAAATCACTTTTTGGCAATAGTAAGTTTATTATACGCTGCCACCGCCAAAATTGCAACCATTTACCCTTGTATGTGCCAAAAAGGTAAAAAAGGTTGATTTTCGGAAGTTTGCACAATTTTTTGCAGACTTGATTGGGTGAACTGCCACAACTGTGACCGCAAAGTGTTGATTTTGCTGCGCGTTACCGGCGTTACGTTGCGCATTTGTTGCGCGATTTACAGGATACCCCCCCCGGGACTTTTGGGCGTGTTGACAGGTGGTTTTACACGTGCTAGTATTACTGTTATATATTTATCGTTACATTTGTACGTGTATTTTTCGGCGGAATTTGTCAGGGATACGTACAGGGTATAATACAGTTTTAGGAGTGGTACTTGTGAGAAAACGGTTGTTCATATTTGCGGCTGCAACCTGCTTTGCGCTTTCTGCTTTTGCAACCCCTGCCTTTGCAGAGGAACCAAGCCTTCCGGATGAGCCAACGAGCAGCAGCGAGGCACTCGTGCAGTCTGACGAGAATTCTGACGAGAATTCTAACGAGAATTCTGACGGGAATTCTAACGAGAATTCTGACGGGAATGTGAAGGAAGATGCGCCGCCCAGTGGCAATGATGATGCTTTAAGCTATAGCGACGAGGGACAGGCAAATGCTGGTGTTACTACCCCTGTTGTGGCTAAGATTGGCAATACCGGGTATACGACGCTGCAAGAGGCGATCAACAAGGCAAAAAGCGGCGATGTTATTACCCTGCAAGATGATTTGACGCTGAATGACGAGGGCTTGCGGTTTGATGGGCCGAAAGTTAGCACTCCTGCCGAGTGGAAGGATATCACGCTGGATGCCGCCAAGCACAGCCTGACGTTGAATGACAAGGGCATCTATGCGGCCTACTGCAAAGTGACCATCATGAACTGCCCTGCGCTGACTGTCAAGGCGGGAACGAACCCCGGCAACACCGATGGCGAAACTTCCAAAATCTCTGCGGTACTCTTTTGCCCCGGCACACTGGTTCTGAACGAATGCAAGACCGTGAACATCACGAACCCCGAGCCTGAGACGGGCGGCAGCGGTCTGTGCATCTACAACGGCGGTGACTTGTACATTAAGAATAATACGCACTTCACCGTCAGCGGGTTTATGAACGGAACTCCGGTAAAGCCTGGTGAACAGGGAAAGGGCGGTTGCAGCGGCATCTATATTGATTCTGACGAAGACGTAAATCATGATTACACAACAATCACGGGGCAAATTGTTGTCTCTAACAACTCGACCTTGACGGCAACGGAGTGTTACCATAACGGCATCACCGCCAACCCGGTAAATATTACTGTCAAAGATTCTTCCACAATAAAAACTTGTGATAACAATACCGATGAAAGCGATGGCAAAGGCGGCCTCGGCTGCTATTTTGGCAAATTGACTGTGGCTGGTGGCTCGTCTGTTGTTTCTACCGGCAACACTGGTTGGGGTTTCGGCATCTTCGTACGAGACTTGGATGTCGATGGGAATTCGAAAATTGTCGCCTCCAACAATGGCTCTTTTTACCATTACGGTGAGCCTTGGAATTTTGACAACTGGGATGGCACTGGCCTTGCCATTGCTGGCACCGCCGTTTTGCATTCCGGCGCAGAAGTAACCACCAACGATAACTGGGGTATCGGTGTCTGGGTATATCGCGATGCCGATAATGCTGATAGTTATCCAGGTGGTACGCTCACAGTCGAAAGTGGCGCAACCCTTTCCTCTATTCACAACGCAAACTATGGTTTGGCAAACGCTTACAACCTAAATATCCGTTCCGGTGCGCACGTCTATCTACGCGAAAACTATGATGGTGGACTCGATAACTATCCCTTAGCAACTACAACTGTTGACACAGGCGCCGACTTTGTTGTTTCAAACAACTGCGGACGTGGTATTAAGAACGGCAACTCCGGCAATAACCACATCGGCGAACCCGCTACCCTTATTTTAAATTCTGGCGTCATTAAAGAGAACTACAACACCAAACAAATGCCCTCGTTCCCCTTCCTTGACGCCAAAGGATACGGACATAATGTTGATAACGGTGGTGGCATTTACAACGAATACGGCAGCGTAACACTTTCTTCCGTCGCCAAAGTCTATAACAACCACGCAGAAAACTCCGGCGACGACCTTTACAACAGCGATGTAGAAGGCAACAGCTTCAACATCGTCAAACTGGAACCCGGCGCAAAGTGGAGTGTTTTGGACGATGACGGCTGCATCATTGACGACTGGTATCACGATTACGCTGGCGAAGAAAACCGTTGGAAGCCAGCAACCGCCAAAAACAATACCGTCACCGAGCTTCCCCGTGGCGCGGCGCTGAAAGCGGCACATGGTATAAATGCGCCTACTCCTTCGCCGAAGCCGGTGGAACCGACTGCCACACCTACCCCCACAGCGGCACCCACCGCCGCACCCACAACAGCCCCTACCGCAGCCCCCACGGCTGCGCCTACAACAGCACCTGCCGACAACACCGCAACGGCTGCCCCCGCTACCCCGGCGCCCACGGCACAGCCCATTGTGACCGCCACGCCCGCGCCCACCGCGCAGGCATCCGGTGTTATCCCCCAGACGGGCGACAGCTCTTCCCCCGCCCTGTTCAGCATTCTGACACTGGGCAGTATCACCGCCCTCTGCGTGCTGCAAAAGCGCCGTAAATCCAAATAATCCAAATTAAAACAAACCCCGGAGACCGTGCGTCCCCGGGGTTTTGCAGTTTGTGGCAACGGCTGCGGGCGGAGCAAAGCCCCGCCCCTACGTTCTCCCTATGCCGTGAAGTGCCCCCGCAATGCGCCAGCCATCCAGGCCGGGCAGGGGCAGAAGGTTACTGCCGCCCACCAGCAGGTTACAGCAGGCGAACCAATACCCGCCGTAGCTGTACCCTGCCCCGCGCATGAACAGCAGCACCGCCGCGCAGGCCAGCAGGTTGGCCAGCGGCCCGGCGGCAGCCAGCAAAAGCTCCTGCCGGGCGGTCATGGGCAGGCCGCGCAGCCGCAGGCAGATACCAAACGGCGACACTTCCAGTTCCGGCCAGTGCCCCCACAAAGCGCGGTAGGCCAGCGCGTGGCCGCTCTCGTGCAGAATCGCACAGCCCAGCCCCACCCGCACAAGGCCGCTGCCGTCCAGCGCCAGCAGCACGGTCAGGCCAAACAGCACCGCCAGCGGCCTGCGCCAGGTGATTTTGGGCCTACGCTGCATCCTGTAAAGCCTGGGCCGGGTCGTACCGCAGGCCCTTGTGCAGTATCTCAAAATGCAGGTGCGGGCCGGTGGCGTTGCCGGTCTGCCCCACCGTGCCCAGCGTCTGCCCGGCGGTCACGCGCTCCCCCGCGCGGACAAACAGGTATTGCATATGTGCGTACAGCGTCTCGTCGCCGTCGGCGTGCAGGATGCGGACATAGTTGCCATAGCTTTTATGGCTGCCCGCCGTGCGCACCACGCCGTCCGCGGCGGCCAGTACCGCCGTGCCCCGGGCCGCTGCCAGGTCGTTGCCAATGTGGAAATCGTCGCCCAGGCCGCCCATGGGGTCGGTGCGCCAGCCATAGCCGGAGGTTTTGCGGGCAAAGTGCCCCGGCAGCGGGAAGCAGAGCGCAAAGTCCGGGGTGTAGCTGTCCTCGCTGGCGTAGGCGGGCGGTGTCGGCTGGCCGTGGGGCGTGCGGGCTGTCTCGGGCGCGGCGGTGAAGTCGTCCCACATACTGCGGGCGGAGTTTGCCAGTTCCTCGGCAGTCTGCTCAGTGAATTTCAAAAGGCCGCGTTCCTCCCCCAGCAGCAGCGATTGTTCTGGCTGTGTGGCGGCGGCAAAGGCACGGCGCAGCACCGGATACGCGGGCCAGCCCAGCAGTTTGGCCGCCAGCACAAAGCCGACGGCGGCCAAGCACAGCAAAATCTGCGCCCACAGGACCAAATCTTCCTCACTGCGCGGACGTGCGGGCGGTCTGGGCGGCTCGCGCTCCTGCATCGGGGCTGCATCTTCCCACATGGCGTACACCTCCCCTGTTTTTTACAACAGTATGCGGGAGGGGAAAAAAATATCCGCCCCGAAAGGCGGATGGAAGATTGGTTATAACGGCACACGGCCACGGCTTTTCCGCAGGAGGTCGTTTTCCTTACAGGTCAGGCTTCGGCAAGCCCGCCCCTCATCCGGCCTCGCACACTCGGCCACCTTCCCCCATCGGGGGAAGGCTCTTTACGCGCCCAGCGTCTGGCGCAGCATTTCCAGGCGCTCGTTCATCAGCTTGGCGGGCTTGGTGAACAGGCCCAGGCCGTTCACATCCAGCGTACACTCCACACTGGTGGAGTCGCCGCCGCCCAGCAGCAGCGCCGTAAAGGTACCGCTGATCTTGCCCTTCTGGAAGTTGCAGCTCAGGCAGCGGGGCTTTTCCTTGCGGGTAAAGACGATCTGGGTCTCGCCGCCGTCGGTGTTCTTCTCGGTGGCTTTCATGCCGTCGTCACTTTCCTCGTACCCGCTGACGTCCTTGCGCCAGTTGTTCAGGGTGGGCTTGGTCAGGTAGAGCCAGACCTTGTTGGGGTCACAGGCGTAATTTGCGGTCACTACACAGCTTTTCATGGTTTTGGTTCTCCTTATTTTTTCCCGCGGCCAAACAGGTTTTGCAAAAGGCTGGCGCGTTTGGGGCGCAGCGCTGCGTGCTGGCGGGCCACAGGTTTTGCAGTGGCCTTGGCGGCCGCTGTTTTGGGCTTTGGCTTGGCTTTGGGCTTCTCGGGGGCCATCTCAAAGCCATACTGGAAATAGCCGAACATTGCCATCTGGCTGTCCACCGGGGGCTGGCCCTCGGCGGGGCGCACCTTGGTGTAGGTGCCGTCCGGCTGCATTTCGCGGGCGTTCACGGTGTCGCGCAGCTGCAAATCGAGAATACCGCGCAGCTTTTTGGCGATAGCCGGGTCGTCCACCCGGACGCCGACCTCGACGCGGCGCTCGGTGTTGCGGGTCAGGAAGTCGCCGGAGGCGATATAAATGCGCATATTCTCGCCGCTGCCGAAGCAGTAGATGCGGGAATGCTCTAAATACCGCCCGACCAGGCTGCGGATATGCACGTTCTCGGTGCGGCCCGGCACGCCTGCCCGCACGCAGCAGATGCCGCGCACGATCATATCCACGCGCACGCCCGCGCAGCTGGCCTCGCTGATCTTATTAATAATCTGCGGGTCGTTGATGGAGTTGTTTTTGAGGATAATCGACGCGGGCTTTCCCTGCATGGCAAGGGCGATCTGGCGGTCCATTTCCTCGAGCAATACGCTCTTGAATCGCAGCGGCGCGACGAGCATCGTGTCGGCCTCACTGGTCAGGCGCTGCAGGGCCATATTGTTGAACACGGCGCTGGCTTCCTCGCCGATCTCCTGCCGGGTCGTGATGAAGGACAGGTCGGTGTACAGCTCGCTCGTCTTTTCATTATAGTTGCCGGTGCCGATCTGCGTCAAGTATTTATATTGGCCGTTGACGCGGCTGGTGATAAGGGTCAACTTGGAATGTACTTTATAGTCATCGAAGCCGTAGAAAACCGTGCAGCCGGCATCCTCGAGCTGCTTCGACCAGTCGATGTTGTTCTGCTCGTCAAAGCGGGCGCGCAGCTCGACCATGGCGACGACTTCCTTGCCGTTCTCGGCGGCGGCAATCAGGGCGTTGACGATCTGGGAGTCGCTTGCCATGCGGTAGAGCGTCATTTTTATCGATACAACGTCCGGGTCCGCGCCCGCGCGCAGCAGCATTTTAATAAACGGGCGGATACTCTGGTACGGGTAAGCCAGCAGCACATCATGCTTGCGCACCTCGGTGTAGAGGTCGTACCCTGCCGGGGCCTGCATCGGCCTGGCGGTGGGATAGAACAGCTCCGTGTGGCCGCCGTCGCCGGAGATACGCCCGGCCAGCTTGAACAGTGCGCCGGAGTCGAGCGGCGAAGTCTGGGTATAGCAGCGGTCCGCCGGGACGACGAGCTTGTCCCGCAGAAACTTGACGATTTCCTGCGGGGCGTCGGGCCAGAATTGCAGGCGCACAGCGGCGAGCTTGCGGCGCTTTTTCAGCAGCTCACTCATGACGTCGCGGAAGTCAACATCGTGGTCCATCATGCCTTCGTCGACCGTGATATCGGCATTGCGGGTCACGCGGAAAAGGCACTGCTTGGTCACGGTGCTGGCGCTGAAAATCGTGGCGGCGTAATGGGCGATGAGCTCTTCCACAAAGGCGAAGCAGGCCGTCTCGCCGTCCTTGACGAAGAGTACGCGCTCAAACTGGCTGCTGACCGGCACGATGCCGTAGCTGACGCCCTCGTTTTTCGTGTGCAGCTGAGCGATGTAGTAGATATCCTTGTTGTTCAAAAACGGGAATGGATGGGGGGAATCGACAATTTGGGGGCTGAGCAGCGGGAACAGTTCGCGCTGGAAGTAGGTTTTCCAGAAATGTTCCTGCGGCTTGGACAGCTTGGCGAAATCGACTTTCCTGTAGCCCTCGGCGGCCAGTGCCGTGACAAGGTGCTGGAAATATTTATCGCACTTGGCCTGCAATTCCGCCACGCGGGGCGTGATGGCGGCAATCTGCTCGGCGGCGGTCATGTGGGTGACGTTGTCGGTCTTGTTGTTTTTCAAGAGCGTTTGGTCGTAGAGCGAACCGACGCGCACCATAAAGAACTCGTCCATGTTGCTGCCAAAGATGGCGGCAAACTTGATGCGCTCGCCCAAAGGCACGGTCTTTTCCTTTGCCAGGGCCAGCACGCGGCTGTCAAAGTCGAGCCAGCTGAGTTCACGGTTGATGAAGATGCTTTCCGGCTTTTTTTCCAAGTTGATCTCCTCCATTTATTGTACGGCGGCAAGGCCCGCCCAGCTTTCTGTCATGCGCAGGGATATCCCCTTGACGTTGGCCGCGTCAGCCAGCGACGCAAATGCGCCGTGGGCGGTGCGGTATGCGACAAGGGCAGCAGCTTTCTCGGGGCCAAGGCCCGGCAGGGTGGTCAGTTCCTCGGCAGTAGCGGTGTTGATGTTGATGATTGTCGGGGCGGGAGTCGGCGTCGGCGCTGCAACAGCCGCCGGGATATACACAGCGGCGGGGCTTTGCGGCTGCCACACAGGCGCGATGAGGAACAGCGACCCCAGGATAATCAACGCCGCTGCGGCAGCCGTCAGCGCTGCGAGTTTCCGGGTTGTCTGCATGGCCGTGTCCCCCCATTTCCTGTTGAATTTTAATTATAGCACATTGCTCTAAAAAAAGCATCCGCTTTTGCGGAATTTTACACAAAATATACGATTTTCTTGCCTTAGCGGCGGCGGGTACCGGGCAGCGGCTCGGCGTCGACCATAATAGCATCGGTGCCGATGGTCTTGATGCTCTCCCACGGGAGGATCAGGTCATCATCGCAGCCCAGCAGGCCAAAGCAGTGCGCCCGCCCGCGCAAGATGACCGATTGCAGCCGCGCCCCCCGCTCGTCAAAGACGATATCGTCGATGCGGCCAAGGTTTTCGCCGGTTTTCAGCTGGATGACATCCTTGTTGCTCAAATCACGCAATGTCATGGGATAGCCCCCTTTCTCTTGTATCCTATGCAAATTGCGTGTATAATAGTAGAAAATATGCTATGCACCTTGCGGAGGTTTTTATGTATAAAAATATTATTTTCGATTTCGGCGGCGTTGTGGTGGATTTTGCCCCCAAGGATTTCTTGATGGACCATTTCATGAACCGCCGCGCTGAGGAGGAAACCTACGAGTTGGTTTTCGGCAGCCAGGAGTGGCAGGATCTGGACCGGGGCACCATCACCCGCGAGGCCGCCAACAAGCAGATGTTAGAGCACGCCGCCGAGGCAGGCCGCATATTTGAGGTGCAAACGTGCATTGACGAGTGGGCCACGATGCTGCGCACAAAAAAGACGACCGTGCAGATCATGCGCAAGCTGAAAGCCGCAGGCTACCGGCTGTACTACCTGACGAACATTCCCACCGACATCATGGACGAGCTGCGCCAGCGGGAGTGGTTCTCACTGTTCGACGGCGGGATTGCGTCCTGCGACGTACACCTGTGCAAGCCCGAGCCGGAGATTTTTACAACGCTGATGCAGACCTGTCGCCTGGCCTACGATGAGTCGATTTTTGTGGACGACAACAAGGCAAATGCCCAGGCCGCGTACAACCTGGGCATCACCGGTATTTTGTATAAGAACCCGAAGTCCTTCACCCGTGCGCTGGGAGCGTGCGGGATCGAGATTGAGTAAAGCATAAATGACCCGCGGCGTCCGATTTTGATGCCGCGGGTTTTGTTTTGCTTAGTCCGCGCAGATTTGCTCTTTGATATGCTTTAGTGCGGCCTTTTCCAGGCGGCTGACCTGGGCCTGACTGATGCCGATTTCCTGCGCCACCTGGGTCTGGGTCTGGCCGCGGAGATACCGCAGCGCGATGATGCGCCGTTCCCGGGGTGTCAGGGCCTTGACCGTGTCACGGAACATCATATCGCTGATCCAGTTTTCCTCGCCTGCGTTGTCCCGCAGCTGATCCACCAGGGCAAAGCTGTCCTCACCGTCGGAGTAGACCGGCTCGTACAGACTGGCGGGCGTGACGGCGGATTCCAGCGCCATGGCGACGTTTTCGGGGCTTTGGCCCACCTTGGCGGCGATCTCGGATATTTTCGGCTCGCGGCCATTCTGCTTTTGCAGTTCCTCCCGCGCCTGCATTGAGTGGTAGGCCAAATCACGGATGGAGCGGCTGACCCGCACGGCGTTGTTGTCCCGCAGGTAGCGCTTGACCTCGCCCACGATCATCGGCACGCCGTAGGTGGAAAACCGCACGTTCTGCGCCGGATCAAAGTTATCGATGGCTTTGATAAGCCCGATGCAGCCCACCTGGAACAGGTCGTCCATATTCTCGCCGCGGCTTGCGAATTTCTGCACGACGCTGAGCACCAGCCGCAGGTTGCCCTGCACCATCTCCTGCCGGGCCTGGCGGTCACCCGCGCGGGCCGCCTTGATAAGGCGGGCTTTTTCGGCTTCGCTCAGCACCGGCAGGCGGGCGGTATCCACGCCGCAGAGTTCTACTTTTCCAGCATACATCCTGTTGACCCCCAGTTTTTATTTACCGGGAGTATGGGCCGGTATGCGCCGCGGCAAACCGGTAAATTTTGCACATTGGGCTGCGGCGGCGCATAGCATACGAAAAAGGAGGGGGTTTTTATGATGGATTCCCTGTGGTTTGTCATTGTGCTGGTACTGCTGGCCGTCGTGTCGGTGGCGCTGGTCCTGGTGCTGGTTTTGCGGCGGGAGGAACTGCACGGCGGCCGCGAGACCCGCACCGAGTATTTGCAGCCCAACTATGGGCAGACGGGTGGATTCCGGGTCGCGTCCACGCCCAACAACGAAATCATCATTCCCTACCGCTACTGGCTCATCGAGGGATGCGTCTCGGAGATTGATTACAACATTGTACCGGGGCGGCGGATGAGCCTGCGCACCGCGAAGCAGGGGCAGATGTTATACCCCGCCGGGTTCTTTGACCTGGCGTTTGAGGATGTGCAGCAGTATGAGATCGACGGCATCACGGTCACACAGCGGCAGAACGCCGGGCGTATCACCGGCATCAGCTGGGCGCGGGATGGGTACGAGTATCTGCTGTATTCAATGCAGCCCGAAATGAACATGGTCGTCGGGCTGGCCGTGGAGTTTGTGACGAATACGCGGGCGGAGCCGGTGGTATAGAAGGCATTGCCCTGTAGGGGCCGCACATGTGCGGCCCGCGGCTTTCCGGGGACTCCTGCTGACGGGCAGGCCGCGGGCCGGGCATGCCCGGCCCCTACGAAGCTGCAGATTTTTTAGCCCACCGCCTCCAGCTCCCGGCGTAATCTGCGGATGATGCGCTTTTCCAGCCGCGAGATATAGCTCTGGGATATGCCCAGCGTGTCGGCGACTTCTTTCTGGGTGTGTTCTTCCTCGTGGTTCAGGCCGAAGCGCAGCTCCATGATACGCCGTTCCCGGGGGGAAAGCCGCTGCACTGCGCCGCGCAGGGCCGCACGTTCGGCATTGCGTTCCAGTTCCTCGCCCACCTGGGGGTCGTCGCTGGTCAGCACATCCATCAGCAAAAGTTCGTTGCCGTCGGTGTCGGTGTTCAGCGGCTCGTCAATGCTGGCATCCTGCCGCCGGTTGGAACTTTTTCGCAGGTACATCAAAATTTCATTCTCGATACATCGGCTGGCGTAGGTCGCCAGCTTGATGTTTTTCGTAGGTTCAAAGGTGTTGACCGCCTTGATAAGGCCAATCGTGCCTATCGAGATCATATCCTCAATGCCAGCCGACGGTGTCTCAAACTTTTTGGCAATGTACACGACAAGTCGCAGATTATGTGTAATGAGCAGATCCCGCGCTTGGGGCCGGCCCGCTGCCAGCGCGGCCAGGGCGGCGCGTTCCTCATCGGGCGGCAGCGGCGGCGGTAATGTGTCCGCTCCGTTGATGTAGTGCAACTCCTGCGGGGCGGCCAGCCGCAGCCACAGCAGGTACAGTTCTTTGAGCATGATGTTCTCCCCCTTTGTCACAAAAAATCATTGCCGTACAGCGCTTCGTAGGCGGTGTTGCCAAAGCTGCGCGGTGCAAACACCACGGCGCTGCGGCCCAGGCCCAGCACACCTTTCTCGGTGATAAGGCCAATACCCGGCACCGCAAAGCCGGGCAGCAGGGTTCTGTCTGCCGCCGTGCCGCAGGGCACCAGCCGCAGCCGTGCGCCGGGCGGCGGATCTGCCTGGGTGGCTCCGGCGAACCATTGCTCCAAAAAATCCACCGCTGGCCCGGGCAGCCGCGCCTTGGCATCCGGGTAGCTGACGACGAGCACCGGCAGACAGGTGATGGGGTCGCGCAGGTGGCAGCCGGTGTCCGGTGCCGCCCGCAGCCGGATGGGCTGGCCGCAGAGCTCAAATTCCAGCCCGACGGTTTTTATCGGGGCGTCCCGCCGCATCAGCAGCCGCAGGCCAAGATCCACTGCGCCGCAGCAGACGCCCGACAGCGCCAATAAAAGCAGTGGCGAAACGCGCAGATACACCGTCAGGTTGGCCGTATCCGCTGCCCGCGTGCCGGTGCGCAGAACGGCCAGCAGCACCGCCCCCGCCAGGGCGATATTCAGCGCTGCATACCAACAGGCCGCCGTGACCAGCCGCCGTTTGCTGCGCCAGCCGAAAGCCGCCGCCGTGATGGCCAGCGCCGTGGTGATTTTGTAGACGACCTGCACCAGGTAGGGCTGGGGCGGCGCAAACAAAATAAGCGACGACATCGCCGCCAGCCCACTGCCCGCCAGCATCCGCACGAACCCTCCCCGCTGCCCGCTGAGCGCCCCTGCCGCCAGCAACAGGAAATAGGCCATGAGGAAATTCGTCAGCAGCAGCACATCCAGATACACTACCGTTTTGATAGGCCCACCTCCCCTGCATTGGCTCTGTTACCACTATATGCGCGGCCGGGTGAGAAAATCCGGGAACGGTGAAATGTCCGAAAACATGACAAGCCCGGTGCCCCCCGAGGAGGATGCCTTTCAACGCAAAAACGCCCCGCTGCAAAATACAGCGGGGCGCAGGATCTTATGCTATTTTACTTGGATGCGCAGGCGGAGCAGCTGGCGCAGGAGGCACAGTCGGGGTGCTCCTCGGCCCAGATGCGGTCAGCGGAGGGAGTCCACTGGTCGGCATAGGGGCGGCAGCGGCGGAACACATCATCCGTAGATTCCGGCTGCTGCATATCGGTGCTGTGGGCACCGCTGCGCTTGACCATCTCACCCAGCAGCTCGGGGTTTTCGAGCATCGGGCAGGGGCGCAGGTGGTTGTGATTGAAGGGCTGGCCCTTGTGGTATTCCTTGAACAACGGCTGCTGCAGGCACTCGAGCAGGCTCTTGTCGTGGATGTTGGCGTTGGAGTAGTGGATGAACACGCAGGGCTCCACATCACCGGCCGGGTTGATATGGGCATACTGACGACCGCCGGCAATGCAGCCGTCGATGTACTCGCCGTCGTTCTGGAAGTCAATGCAGAAGATAGGCTTGCCGCCGGTGTAGCCGCGGATCTCACGGACACGGTGGATCATATACTCGCGCTGCTCAGCGTTCAGCATCAGGTCAACATTGGCACCGTCGCCGATGGGCATATAGTGGAAGTACCAGTTGAAGCGCACGCCATGGCTGATGAGCATATCCATGAACTCATCGCTGGTGACGGCCTTGTAGTTAGCGCTGGTGTAGCAGATGGAGGTACCGAACAGCAGGCCGTTTTCCTTCATCAGATCCATGGCGTGCATGACGCGGTCATAGACGCCCTCGCCGCGGCGGTCGTCGGTGGCATCGCCGATGCCCTCGATGGAGATGAAGAAGGCCATGTTGCCGACTTCCTTGACGCGGTCGCAGAAGGCCTGGTCAATCAGCGTGCCGTTGGTGAAGAGGTGGAACACCGAGTTCTGGTGCTTGGCGGCCAGCTTGAACAGGTCCTCCTTGCGGCAGGTCGGCTCACCGCCGGTGCACATATACCAGTGGATGCCCAGTTCCTCACCCTCGGTAACGATGCGATCCATATCCTCAAAACTCAGGTTCAGGCGGTTGCCGTACTCGGCAGCCCAGCAGCCCTTGCAGTGCAGGTTGCAGGCGGAAGTCGGGTCGAACAGCAAAATCCACGGCATGTTGCAGTCGTACTTCTTGCGCAGCTCCATGACGTAGTTGTAGCCTGCGAACATACCCTCGTACACGAGGTTCAGGGTGTTCATCTTCAGGATATGGGGGTCGATCTCATTGATGGCCTTGTAGGCGTACTCCATCCACTTGCTGTTGGGGTCGGACACGAAGGAGCGGACCTTGTCCCAGTTGGCATCGGGGTAGCGGTGGGCAAGCAGGGGCTGCGCCAGGTTGACGAGCTTGACAGCCTGCGCGGCCATATTTTCAGGGCCTTTGCCGCGCACTGCGTTGATGGCGGCATCAATGGCAGCGCTGAACGCTGCACGCTGGGCGGCATGAACCACTTTATTCATCGGCATGATAGATTGCTCTCCTTTTCTTTCTCCGTTTTATGGCCTTATTTTATGCTTTTTCGCGGCGTTGTGTACATAGACAAAAGCCGGGGAGTGTTCAATTTAAAGCCCGCAAACCGCGCCGCTATGGGCAAAGCCAAACATTCCGGCTGAATTGTCATACAAAACCCGCCGCAGTTTTTGCGGCGTGGCAGTGAAATATTTGGACTTTTTGTCGGAAATGTGCTACAATGATTATACGTAATTTTACCACCGATAAAGCAGGAGAATTGCTATGCCGCGTTCCAATCAGACAAAACATCTGCTGGCCCAGAGCCTGCAGGAATTGATGGCTACGACCCCGCTGGAAAAGATCTCGGTCAATGATATCGTTGACCACGCAGGGGTGGGCCGCAACACCTTCTACTACCATTTTGAGGATAAATACGACTTGGTGAACTGGTATTTCCAGAGTGGCATCACCCAGTTTTTGGTAGAGCGCAGCGCCTATTCCAGCTGGGATTCCCTGCTAACAGCACTGGAAGCCTATTTCCTGGAAAACAAAGTGTTCTACTGCAACGCCTTGGCCTACAACGGACAGAACAGCTTGCAGCAATATATGTTCGATTATCTCTGCTCCATCTTTGCGCAGAATGCGCGGGAGCTGAAAGTGGATATCCCTGCCGAGGAGGCAGCAAAAATTGGCCAGTTCTTTTCCGGCGCGATGATGGGCGTGCTGATTCCCTGGGTGTTCGGCGGGATGAAGAGCAACACCCTGGCGGCGGTATCCGATTTGGCCATTCCGCTGTTCAACCACGAGATCATGCAAAGCCTGCTGCGCGGCGAGACACAATAAACAAAGCGACCCTGTACCCGATTTTACCATCGGTACAGGGTCGCTTTTTGTTGAAGTATGCGAACTTTTCAGCCCAACTGCAGCGGGAAGGTCTCCCCTTCTGCCAGCACGGAGCCGAAGGTCATATGCTCGGAAATGCGGTTGTTCAGGTAATTGACATCGCCGTCCCAGTCCAGCAGCAGAACCGGCTTGCCGGTCTCCATGCGGCCATCCACGATGCTGCGGCGCAGCTTGTGGGAGCTTTCCGCCGAAATACCGGGCTTGCGGGCGCACATACAGAAAAGTGTTTCCTGAGCGATGCTTTCGAGCCAATCGTCCTGTGTGACCTCATCAACGGTGTCATCGTCCACAAGCACCGTCAGAGCATAGAACATTTTTTGCGCTTTTAGGCGACGGGCGGCGCGGCAGGCCTCCGCCGTCAGTTCCGGCGTCTGCAATAGCGGCATGACGACGAGGTTGCGGCAGGCCGTCAATGCGTTGACGCAGGCATCATCCAGCGCGGCGGGGTCGGCCAGCAGGCCGAAAGCACTCTGCGGGTTGGCCTTAGCAAGCGATACGGCCTGCACAGGGTCGTTGGCTGTGGCATCCAGCAGCCAGACGAAGTTGCCTTTTTTTGCCGCCTTGGGTACCATATCTGCCAGGCGTTCGTCGCCGCAGCGGGCCGCCGTGATCCAGGCGATGGGCTTGCCGTCCACGTCCGCCTGCTTTTTCATTTCGCTGGCACCGTAGATCAGCCCGCCGAAGCCCATATTAACGCCGACGGTGCAGATGCGGTCCTCCTCCACCGAGTCCAGCAGACGGTGGATCATGCTGTAATAGCAGCTGTCCGTGCGCTGCAAAGCCTTTTGCGCGTAGGCAAAGAAGTCTTTCTGCTGCGGCCTTTTTGCCAGTGTGGCGCACATATCCACATAGTTGCGCAGCTGCCGGAAGCCCCCGCGGCGGATATCCCCCACCGCGCGGTGCGCCAGCGTCATCGTAAAGCTGCGCGTGCTGTTATAATCCATTGCCAAAGCGTTCACTCGCTTTCTTGTTGATTCAATATTCAGACACCCATCATGATACCTTTAGCATAGCAGATGTGGCGAATGATTGCCATAGACAAAAATGCAGGATTGTTTTGAATTTTTACTTTAATTCCACCACGGTTACGCCGTTTTCGCCCTCACCATAGCGGCCTGGACGGAAACTCTTGACTGCCTTGTGGGTGCGCAGGTGCTTTTGGATGGCCGTGCGCAATGCGCCGGTGCCGTTTCCGTGGATGATGTAGAGCGTCGTCTGCCCGCGCAGCATACCGCTGTCCAGGAACTTGTCCACCTCGTTCAGGGCCTCGTCCACCGTGTAGCCAAGCAGGTTGATTTCCATACTGGCCTTGCGGGATTTATCCAGCTGCACGCGGGTGGAGCGGTGGGGTTCGGCGGGCTTGCGCTTCTCCATCTTGTCCGGTGCACGCAGGTTGGAGAGCGGCACCTTCGTTTTCATGATGCCTGCGCGGACCTCGACCATATTGTTGCGGTCGGGGCGGGCCGTGACGGTGGCCGTCTGGCCAAGATCCGCAATAACGACCTCCTGGCCGATCTGCACTTCTTTGAGTGGGACGAACTCTTTGACCGGCTTCGGCTTGGCGTCGGTCTTTTTGAGCAATGTCTCGGTGTCCTTGCGGGCAATTTCCCGGGCACGCACGGCACGCTGGGCGGCGCTGGTCTTTTCATCCTTCTGGATGCGGCGCAATTCATCGGTCAGGCTGTACGCCTCGTTCTGCACCTGCTGCATCAGGTCATGGGCCTGGCGGCGGGCGTTTTCGAGTTCTTCCTCACCTTTTTTAATTAAGGCGTCGCGCTTCTTCTCGGCGCTTTCGAGGGCGTGCTCGGCGTCGTACTTGGCCCGTTCGGCCTCGGCCTGGGCCTCTTTCAGCTGGACTTTCAGATCGTCCAGCTGGGAAAGCACGCTGTCCAGCCGCTTGTCATCGTTGGACATATGATTGCGCGCGGCATCAATGATTTCTTCCGGGATGCCGAGCTTGGAGCTGATGAGGAACGCGTTGGATTTGCCCGGCACGCCGACACTGAGTTTATAGGTGGGCATCAGCGTCTCCACGTTAAATTCGCAGCTGGCATTGACGACGCCGGGAGTTTCCAGCGCGTAGACTTTCAGTTCTGCGTAGTGGGTCGTCGCCATCAGCAAGCTGCCCTGGCGGCGCAGCCGTTCCAGAATGCTGACAGCCAGCGCTGCGCCCTCGGCGGGGTCGGTGCCCGCACCCAGCTCGTCCAGCAGGGTCAGGGTAGCGTGGCCTGCCAGATCCAGAATGCCGCTGATGCGCTTCATGTGGCCGGAGAAGGTGGACAGGCTCTGCTCGATGCTCTGTTCGTCGCCGATATCCACGAGGTATTCCTCAAAGTGGCAGACGATGCTGCTCTCATGGGCGGGAATCAGAAAACCGTACTGGGCCATGGCGTTGAGCAGGCCTGCGGTTTTTAAGGACACCGTCTTGCCGCCGGTGTTGGGGCCGGTGATGACAAGCGTGTCGTAGTCACTGCCCAGCTCGATATCCACCGGCACGACTTTTTTCTTGTCGATGAGCGGGTGGCGGGCCTTGTTCAGCTTGAAATAGACCTTGTCGCTGACAGCGGGCATAAAGGCGTTCTGCTCGACGGCCAGCCGTGCTTTTGCCAGCAGCAGGTCGATTTTCAGCATAGCATCGTAGCTATACGTGAACTGTGGCTCCAGTGAGCCGACCTGTGTGGAGAAGGACGTCAGGATACGGGTGATTTCCTCCTGCTCCTGGGCGCGCAGCTGCATAATGCGGGCATTGGCCTCGACAACCGCCGTCGGCTCAACGAACACCGTCGCGCCGGTAGAGGAAACGTCATGGATAACGCCGCCCACCTCACCGCGGTACTCGGCGCGGACCGGCACAACATAGCGGCCATTGCGCAGCGAAACAACGGCATCCTGCAGGAATTTGTTGGTGGTGGAGTTGCGGATGATGTTATCGAGTTTGGTGCGGATGGAATCCTCGGTCTGGCGGATTTTGCGGCGCAGATCGTGCAGCGTTACGCTGGCGGTATCGGCCATTTCCTCTGGGGAAAGAATGCTCTCGCTGATCTGTTTTTCCAGCACCGGCTGCGGGGCCAGCGAGAAAAACAAATCGTCGGTGGGAAGCATTTCGTGCTCGCTCAGGCCGTACCACTGGCTCAGGCCCGAAAAGTTGCGCAGCGTCGCGGCAATTTCCAGCAGTTCGCCCATCGAGAGGATGCCGCCCTTGCGGGCGTGGGCGACGATGCGGCGCACCTCGCGCACGCTGCCGAAGCGGGGGCTGCCGTTTTTGATGAGCAGCGCGTTGATGGCGTTGGTCTGAGCCAGGTCGTAGCGCTCGTCCTCAATGGTGGGGGCGGGTTCCAAGGCCTGCATCATCTCCTTGGTTTCCTGGCAGGCGCACAGCTGCACAGCCCGGGCAAGGACCTTGTCCAGTTCCAGTGTTGTTTTATAGGCGGTATCCATACAGGGTTTTGGTCTCCTTACTCAAGTACAGTTTTTAAAAAGTCCAGCGTTTTCAGCCCATGTTCCAGGTTCGCCAGCGTGTACTGCTCGCTGACGCGGGAAAGATCTTTCAGGCTCTCGGGTGAAATCTTGAAGCCGAATACTTTTTTATCCTCGACCGTCCAGAAAATATGGCGCATGGCATACAAGGCCCCTGCGTCCAGGTTCGGGATATGGCGCTGCCGCTCGGCACAGTCGGCGCAGAGCAGCAGCCCGCCCACCGGGTCCAGGTAGAACTCTCCCCCTTCGTATTTGCCGCAGCCCGCGCACATACGCAGATCCGGCATATAGCCCGCCTTGGACAGAGCACGCAGTTCGTAGACGGCTTTCAGCTGCCGCCATGGGTAGCGGCGCTCACCGATCAGGTACAGGCAGTTCAGCAGCAGACGCAGCTGGGCGTCGGCCTCACCTTCCGCCGGTGTGGGGGAAAGCTCCATGGCAATCTCCGCCATATAGCTGGCCAGGGCCATGCCCTCGACCGTGGCAGATACGCCATGAAACACTTTTTTGATTTGCGCCGCGTCCACAAAAAAGTGGCTGCGGCCGCTGGACAGGGAAAATTCAGAGTAGCAGAACAGGCCCGTGGCACTGAACAGCGGGCTTTTCATCCGCAGACTGCCCCGGGCCGAGGCCGATATGATCCCCAGGTCAGGCGTCAGGATCGTCAGGATCCGGTCGGCCTCCCCCACCTTGACCTGGCGCAGCACCAGACCCGTTGTTGCAATTTGCATATACGTCCTCCCGTGCTGCGTTCTGCTGTGTTTTATACGTTAGGTAGTCATAAATGCTGCCGGTCTGCGCAAAACGCCGCCAGCCGTCCACCGCGTTGTCCATGTCGTCACCCCCATGGCAACAGGATAGCACAGGCGCGGCGGGGATGTTGGCGGAATAAAGGGCATAGGCAAATATCCGTTACGGCTTCGCAAACCCCAGCGAGTTCAGCTGCAATTCGTTGTCGCGCCAGTCCTCACGGACCTTGACCCAGCACTGCAGGTTGACCTTGACGCCGAGCAGCTCCTCAATATCCATCCGGGCGGCGGAGGCGATTTTTTTGAGCATCTGGCCGCCCTTGCCGATGATCATGCCCTTGTGGCTCTTGCGCTCGCAGTAGATGTCCACATCAATGTCGATGAGGTCCTTGTCGGGGCGCTCCTTAAAGCGCTCGACCACAACGGCAATGCCGTGGGGGACTTCCTCCCGCAGGAAGAGCAGGGCCTTCTCGCGCACGAGTTCGGCGACGAGTTCCTTCTCCGGCATATCGGTGAAGGCGTCATCGTCGAAATAGTGCGGGCCTTCGTTGCCGTAGGGCTTGAGCATGGCAAACAGATCGTCACAGCCGGTACCGTCCTTGGCTGAGATCGTGACAATATGATCAAAGCAGCCGAAATCTTCAATTTCCTTTTTGCGGGTTTCCAGCGCGGCAAAATTGTCGAGCAGGTCCACCTTGTTGATGACCGCAATGGCAGGCCCGCCCTTCTGCAGCGCCTTGACCATCGTCAGTTCTGCATCGGTAAACTCCCCTGCCGGCTCAAACAGCATCATCGTCACATCAACATCCTTGAGGCTGGCGGCGGCGGTCTGGGTCATGCGGGCGTCCAGCTTGTTGCGGGCCGCATGGATGCCGGGGGTATCCATCAGCACATACTGCACCGGGCCTTTGGTGATGACGCCGGTGATGCGGCTGCGGGTCGTCTGGGGCTTTTTGGTCACGATTGCGACCTTTTCGCCCACAAGGTAGTTGGTCAGGCTGGATTTGCCCACATTGGGGCGGCCGACCAGCGCCACAAATACGCTGGAGGGCATTTCAGGAATCGGTTTTGCCATTCGGTTGTTTGCCTTTCTCTGTTGAGTTGGAAGAACGGAAAATAAATTTTGTAAAGATGACCAGCGTCAGCACAATGCCCGCCGGGCGTGTGGGCCGCAGGGTAAAATTGGCCCAAAGCGTGCCGAAATGCGGCACAAGCAGGCACACGGCGACTACAAGGGTCCCCAGCGCCATGACGAGCACCGCCCCCGCCGCCATATCCTTGGCCGCGCCCGCAGTCCACCAGTGGGTGGTGTCGGGCTTGTCCACCGCACGCTCAATGGCGGAGTTGACAAGCTCCAGCGCCAGCACCGCCGCCACACAGACGGCGACGAGGGCGACTTCCACCGGGGCCAGCTCTGCCCAGAACGCCGCCAAAAAGGCATAGAACGCCGCGCAGAGGTGGAAACGGAAGTTGCGTTCCTCCCGGATGGCGGCGCGGATGCCGTTGTAGGCGTAGACAAAGCCGCGGGCGAAGCGGGTCAGCGGCTCAAATTTCATCGCTGGTATAGGAAACGGTGCGCGGCAGGCCGAGCTGGATGAGCACAGCCTCCTCTTTTTCGCGCATACGCACAGCCTCCAGGCCGCCAGCCTCATGATCGTAGCCCAGCAGGTGCAGCATGGAATGTACGGTCAGATAGGCGACCTCGCGCTGCAGGGAGTGGCCGTACAGTTCAGCCTGCTCCATCGCGCGCTCCATCGAGATGACGATATCGCCCAGCAGCTTGCAGCCGTTGTCCTCGTCGATATCATACTCGCCGTTTTCACCCAGAGGGAAGCTGAGCACATCGGTGGCGGAGTCCTTGCCGCGGTACTCGCGGTTCAGCTCGTGGATGCGGTTGTTATCCACGAATGTTACACTGATCTCGGCCGGACCGTCAAAGTGCTCGAAATCCAGCACAGCGTTGCAGCTGCGGCGGATCAGGATGCGCAAGCCGGAAGGGACCTTGACTACGTTCTGGTCATTGGTAATCAACACCTTATTGGACACGGAAATCTACCTCCATTTATACTTTTTTATGCTCTGGGCTGCCGGACTTTTCCTCGGCAGCCTGTTCATACGCTTTTACGATCTGCTGGACCAGGCGGTGGCGCACAACATCCTTCTCAGTCAGGCGCACCTGGGCAATGCCCTCAACGTTGCGCAGGACATGCAGCGCGTCGATCAGGCCGCTGCGGACCTTATCCGGCAAATCGATCTGGGTCACGTCGCCGGTGACAACGACCTTGCTGCCGACGCCCATGCGCGTTAAGAACATCTTCATCTGCTCAGGCGTGGTGTTCTGGGCTTCATCCAGAATGATAAAGGCGTCGTCCAGCGTGCGGCCGCGCATATAGGCAAGGGGCGCGACCTCGATGACCTGCTTTTCAAACAATTTCTGAAACGTCTCCGCGCCCAGCAGGTCAAACAGGCCGTCATAGAGCGGGCGCAGGTATGGGTCAACTTTATTTTGCAGATCGCCGGGCAGAAACCCCAGCTTCTCGCCCGCTTCGACCGCCGGGCGGGTCAGGATGATGCGGCTGACGTCTTTTGACTTGAACGCCTTGACAGCCATCGCCACGGCCAGATAGGTTTTGCCGGTACCAGCCGGGCCGACGCCAAAGGTGATGGCGTTTTTGCGGATGGCCGCCAGGTATTCCTTCTGCCCCAGGGTCTTGGGGTGGATGGGGCGGCCCTTGGCGGTGACGGCGACAAAGTCGTCGGTCAGCTCCCGCAGGCGTTTTTCCTCGCCGCCATGGGCCAGGCTCATGCAGTAGCGCACGGTCTGTTCCTCCAGCGGGGTGTGGTTTTCCATCAGCGTGACCATGCCCTCCACCGCGCGGGCGGCGGCGTCCACATCCTTCTGCTCGCCGGTAAAGCGCAGCACCGAGCCGCGGCATACCGCTGTAACGCGGAATTCTTTTTCCAGCAGGTGGATATTCTGGTCGCCGCTGCCAAAGATGGCGGCAGCCAGTTCAATGCTGTCCAGTTCAAGAGATCGTTCTGCCAATATACGTTCCTCCATGGGATAGTTGGTTATAGGCCCAGCTATACATTTAGATTATATCACAGTTTTCCGCAAAAGAAACTGTGAATATTGCACAAAATTTTGCGTTTCATTTCGTCACTGTCCGCAAAAATTGTCGAATTACCGCGTCCGGGCAATGTCGGCGGTAAAAATATAGGTCACAGCGGCGGCAGCGGTGCCGTTTTCAGTGGTGGTTTCACGCTGTTCGGCTTCGATTTCCGCATCTGGGAAGTCCCGCAAAAGCTGGGCGCGGCAGGTGCGGACAGCCAGCGCGACGGCTGCGGTGTCGGTCAGGCGCACCGGCTGGGTCTGCTGCTCCCAGGTCGTCACGCGGCAGATACAGGCGGGCAGCGCCAGGCGGCCCAGCCGCAGCGGAAGCCACTCGGTCTGTTCCTCGCCGGCCAGCGGTGTTTCGGCGAGCCGGGTGTGAGCATAGCCGGGCAAGTAGAGCGTTTCCGCCGCACTGCTGCGACCGGTGTAGACAAGGGCCTCGTATTCCAACGCTTGGGCGGCGGTGTATTGTTTTTGCACCCGTGCCACAATGCGCCCCCATGCCCCCTGGGGTACGGCGTTGCCCTTGCGGTCGAGCTTTTCCGCCGCCGCAAGGGGCTGGCCCGCCGTGACCTGCTCCCCCACTGCGACCACCGCAAAGCCGCTCTCAATTTCCACCGCCAGTACCTCCCCATCTGCGGCAGCGTACAGGCCCTTCCGGGGCGGTGGGTCGCGCACGGTCTGGGTCTGGACAGGCGTACTCTCCACCGAAAGGCAGCCGCCGGTAAAGTTCAGGCTGACCCAGCCGAACGTCTCGCTGCGGCGCAGCGCCTGGGCCTGGGCCGCCTGCAAAAGCGGTTTGGTCAGGTACACGCCCTCGTGGATGCCGCAGTCTGCCAGCAGTGTGCGCACGCCTGCGTGCAGGTCAGTGTCCATCGCGCCGTAATCGATGCACCAGACAAAGCCGCCCAGAAAACGCAGCAGCACAAAAAACAGCACCGCACCCGCCGCCAGCCCGGGGCGGGTGCGCAGCAGCCATTCGGTGCGCCGCCCGGGACCGCGCCGGGCCGTGACCGTAAACGCCCAGCCGCCGCTTTTTGCAATTTCTTCCAGTCTGCGCCGGTCCGGGCCGCTGGCTGTGGCGGTGTAGCCGTCTTTCTGCCAGCGGACGCGCCGCAGCCGCACGCCGCTGGCTGCCGCGCGGTTCAAAAATCGAAACGCCCCCGGCCCGGTCACGGAAAAGCGGAAGGTATCCGCCGCCCAAAATTCAGCCTTCATCGGGTGGCACCTCCCACTTGCTGCGCAGTTCCACCCGGGCAAACCGCCCGGCCAGGATCAATCTTTTCCCCGCGAAGGATTCTATCCGTAGTTCCTCGCCATACAATGTTACCAGGGTGTCGCCCATGTCCAGGCAGACGCGCTGCGGGGTGAAATCCAGCACGCGGCGGCAGCCATCTGTCAACAGATTGCCGCCGCGCAGTTCCAGCTCCGGCAGGCGGTAGAAATCCCGGGGCGGCGGGGCGGCCATGCAGCGCAGATCGGGGCGCTCATACGGTTTGCGGGGATGCGGCTTTTTCGGCTTCATGGCTGTTCCCTCCCCGCAAAAATCTGTCAGTCCAGTATACGCGGTGAGGTGCGCAATATGAACGTTTGCAGAAATCGGCGTTTTTTTACAGCGGCCGCGGCGGCTGTACTGGGGGTATTGGTACTGGCCGAGCCGCAGGCCGCGAAACAGGGGTTCGCCAGCGGCACGGCACTCTGTCTTGACAGGGTGCTGCCCGCGCTATTTCCCTTTTTTGTGGTGTGCGAACTGCTGATGGCCGCCCCACCGCCCGCCGTGCTGCTGCGGCCTTTGCAGCGGGTGCTGGGGTTAGAATCTGCGGAAGCAGCCCAAGCGGTCGTGCTCTCCTGGGTGGGCGGGTACGCCGTGTGCGCAAGATTAGCCGGGCAGCTGTACGACGCGGGGAGAATTTCCCGCCGGGACGCTGTGCGGCTGCAAATTTTTGGGTGCTGCTCCGGGCCAGGGTTTGTCATTGGCTGTGTGGGCGGGCTGCTGCTGGGCAATGTGCGGCTAGGGGTCGTGCTGTATGCGGCACAGATCGGGGCGAATCTGGCGGCGGGGGTGGTTTGCCTTTTCGGGGTGTGTGGGCGCACGCGCGGGGACGCACCTGATCTGCGAGATGGCTGCGGGGGGCGATGCGCGTCACCGCCCCGCGGGCGGATGCAAGCGTCCGCCCCTACAGTGCAACAGGTCAGCATTTCAACCGCCATCACCTCCGCTGTCACATCCTCGCTGTCGGTCTGCGGGTGCGTGGTGTTTTTCCGGCTGGTAGGTGCGGTACTGGGGGCAGTGATTCCGCTGCCGTCGGTGTTGGTCAGCGCGGCGTTGGAGGTCAGCGCCGGGTGTGCGGACTTTGCGGTGCTGGGCGGGCAGGCGGCGCTGTACGGCTGCTGCGCAGTGCTCAGCCTGCTGGGGGTGTCGGTCTGGGCGCAGATGCAGCTCTTCGCCGGGGCAGCGTTCTGTCCGCAGGTGCTGCTCGCCAGCCGCCTGCTGCATCTTGTGTTTTTGCAGGGCATTTTACGGTTCTGCGTGCGGTTTTTGCCGGGGGATGTGGGGGTGTGCAGCACGCTTTCTGCCCGGATCGTACCACTTTTGCATCTGCCGCCCGACGCTGCGGCGGTGGGGTTTGTCTTTCTCTGCGCAGCCCTTTACAAGGCCTGGCAAAACCTTTATAATAAATAGTGGTATATTTTTGTATTTTGAGGGTGAGGCTAATGTTTAAAAAGCTCTACTATGGGGCCAATATCGCCCCAGCGTGCGCCTACTGCCTGCACGGTTCCACGGCAGCCGACCCCAAAATGATTCTGTGCAAGCACAAGGGCGTTGTTTCGCCCTACTACTGCTGCCGCAAATTCAGCTATGACCCCTTGATGCGGGTACCGCGCCGCCAGGTCTTGCCGGAGCTGGACCCCCGGGATTTTACGCTGGACGATTAAGAAGGAGAAAACATGGACCACCCGAAGCTCGAAGCCCTCAAGAAAGCGTGGCATGAAAAGCGTTCCGTCACGATGGTGTACATCCTGCTGCGCACCTCAGTCGTTTTGGTCATGCTGGCGCAGATTTTTAACCACAATTTTGAAAACGTATTTCTCTGCGTTCTGACGCTGATTTTGTTCATGCTGCCCAGCACCTTGGAGCGCAAGCTGGACCTTGACCTGCCCAACACACTGGAAATCATCATACTGCTGTTTATTTATGCGGCGGAAATCCTGGGCGAGATCGGCGCGTACTACGTGACCTTCCCCTACTGGGACACAGTCCTGCACACGCTGAACGGCTTTTTGTGCGCGGCCATCGGGTTTTCCCTTCTGGACATTTTGAATCGGCACAACGACGTGCGGTTCCACCTGTCGCCCTTGTATCTGGCCATTATGTCCTTCTGTTTTTCGATGACAGTGGGCGTCATCTGGGAATTTTTTGAGTGTACGATGGATCAGCTGTTCTTCCTCGATATGCAGAAGGACGCCGTCGTCAGCGCGATTGGTTCGATCATGCTCGACCCCACCGGCGGCAACACACCCATTGTGCTGAAAAACATCACCGACGTCATCGTTGTGCAGGCTGACGGTACCCAGACCGCGCTGGGCCTGGGCGGGTATCTGGACATTGGCCTGCTGGATACGATGGAAGATTTGTTCGTCAATTTCATCGGCGCACTGACGTTTTCTATCATCGGCTACTTCTACGTGCGCAGCCGCGGCAAAGGCAAGTTTGCCAAGCGTTTTATCCCCGTCGCCAACAACAGCACCCCTATGGCGGAGGAGTCTGCCCCGGAAACCGGGAAAGACCCGGGAGCGCAGAAATGATTTCCACCTGTTGCTATGGCTCCCCACTGGGCGACATTCTTTTAGCGGCAGATGAAGTCGGCCTGATTGGGCTGTGGTTTGAGGGGCAGAAATATTTTGCCAGTACCCTGCCCGCCGCACATACCGTGCAGGAAACGCCGCCACTGACCCAGGCACGGCGCTGGCTGGATGTGTATTTCAGCGGTCAGCAGCCAGATTTTACACCGCCGCTGCACCTGGTCGGCTCCCCTTTCCGGCAGGCAGTGTGGACGTTGCTTTTGCAGATTCCCTACGGCCAGACGACCACCTACGGCGCACTGGCCCGGCAGCTTGCAGCCCAGACCGGCGCGGCCCGGGTATCCGCCCAGGCGGTGGGCGGGGCCGTCGGCCACAACGCGGTCTCCCTCATCATCCCCTGCCACCGCGTTGTGGGCACAAACGGTAGCCTGACCGGCTACGCCGGGGGCCTTGACCGAAAGATCAAGTTGCTGGAACTGGAAAAGGCGGATATGCGGCAGTTGTTTGTCCCCTGCCAGGAGCACCGCCTTATAAAACTATAAATGCAACAAAAGCCACAGCTCACCTGCCGTGGCTTTTGCTATTGCACAATTTCGTGGAAAATAAAATAGATTTGCGGCAGCCCCTTTTAATGCAGATTTTGTATAAGAATACATGCTTCGCAAAGGATTGTAGAATTTTACTCACAAAAAAGACTACCCCATAGAGAGTTAGCAATAGATGCTATATCTATGCTATTCTCTATGGGGTAATCTTATGGGTGAAGGCAAAATCTTCACTCTCATTGAAAGCTGGTGGCCGGACTTGAACCGGCGACCTGCTGATTACGAATCGCCGTTTCTTCGCGTTGTGTCGTTAAATATCGTGCAATATTTTGCGATATTATGACAATCTGTGTTAAGTGCTGTTTAGTCACTTTTAGTAGTTTTTAATAGAATTATGCCCAAATTATGACCATTTTTGCAGTCCCATAAATGGGAAAAGCGCCCCACTAAGGGCGCTCTGCCTGTTATGGGTTCTTCCCGCCGGGGGTGTTGGCGCACGGTGGTCAATTTTTCGGGGTGTACTGGGCGATGATTTCCTGCGCACCTGCCACAAACGCTGCCATTTGGTCAGAGGTAAAGGACAGCAGTATGGATACTAAGTATTCAATGGTTTCCGATTCTTTATCAATCATTGCAAGCACCCCCATTCTTTGCCGCTTGGCGGCGGGCAAGGGCAGCCCTTGCCCTGTCAAGGACGAATTCCACTTCCTCCTGGTTCAGTTCGTCAAGGGCTTTTTCTTGTTCCTCACCCTTGCTGGTCAAGAATTTCATTATTTTTGCATAATCCATTTTCAATACCTCGCAATCCCGTCAAAAATCGCACATTCCACAAAAAAGAAAAAATCAGCTATCTTTTTCATTTCTGTTCACCTCGTATTTTTCAATGAGTTTCTCCTGCACTTCATACGGCAATTTTATGATATCCTTGATAATAATCTCTATCAATTCTTCTTTTTCCATAAGTTTCCCCCTGTTATGCTTCAATCGGCTGCACTTGGCTTGCGCCGAAAAAACTCGCCGTGTACGTCTTGCCATTGCCGTGACTTGCCCAGATCAGGACAGCGCGGAAAAGTGCCTTGCTGCCGTGAATCACTTCATAACCCGCCGCTTTCCAGTCAGCCCACGTTTTGCAATCCTCTGCAATCCCGGCGGATGCTTTGGCGGCTGCAATCACTGCCGCGTTCTGTGGGCGGGCTTTGGCGCTCTGCCAAGCTCTGTGCAGGGCTTCAGCAAATACTATCCCTCCTTTACGGAAAATCGCCCACGCACGGCTCATAATCGCGCTAAGGTCATACTGCTTCATTGCTTGCTCCTTTACATTTTGGGGCAAACCGTGCTATAATGGGTCTGCCCTATTGTGTGGGGTGCGCTCGGTGTGTAGTTGGTAGCTATGCCGGGCGCTTTTCTTTTTGCCGTTGGGGGTTAAGGTTCGCGGTGGCTCGGTGCTGTCTGCGCTCTGTAAGGTTCTAGCAATCCTGTCCGCGTCTTATCTGGCGTTTCTGGTGGGCTTTCGCTTGACGTCCGCCTTGACCTTTTCCCTTTCGACATCTTTATTATACATCGTTGCGCAACGATATTCAATAGACGTTTTGCACAAATATTGTGTAACGATATAGTGTAAATTTTATAGTTGCACAACGATACATTACGGTATATAATAGTTATAGATGAATTGGAGGTGTACCCGATGGGAAAAGCACAAACCAGAGCGCAGAATAAATATATTGCTAAAGCCTATGACCGTGTAAACCTCGTGTTGAAAAAAGATACCAGCCCGACAAAGGATGAAGTTCAAGCCGCTGCCGATGCAGAGGGAGTTAGCCTGAATGCGTATATTGTGGCGGCAATCAGCCAACAGTTAAATAAAGAGAAACCGTAAAGGGGGCGCTATTATGAGCGAGAGAGAGCAGGCAAAGCAGATTATTGATACCTTGCCGGATTACAAGATGCAGGCTATTTTGATGTTCCTGCGCGGCGTTGAGTTTGACGATGAATTAGAGGATGATCGTTTCTGTGAAAAGCTGGTTGACGATTATCTAAAGGATGATTCGCCTGATAAGCACGAAAGCATCAGCTTGGAAGAGTTCGCGGCGCAGGAAGGTATTGCGTTATGAAATACCAAATCAAGATTGAAAAGGACGCGCAAAAATTCCTTAAAAAGCTGCCGCGCCCGGATGAAACCAGAGTCTTAAAGGCAATCGCCAAACTCCCCGACGAGGGAGACCGAAAACAGATGAAAGGGCATCCGGGCTTCTTTCGGCTGCGTGTGGGTGACTACCGCATTATCTACACGGTAGACAACGGGCAGTTGATTGTGCGGGTCGTGGATGCCGGAAATCGCGGGCAAATCTATAACAGATACTGATATTGCCCACAAATACTAGTGGTTCAAGGTGTGGCGAGGTGAGGTGCGGCAGGGCAAGGCGTGGTATGGTTTGGCATGGAATAAATCATTTTTATTTCAAAAAGGAGATATTACCATGACAAACGATGAAAGAAACCGTGCAGTACGACTGCGCCACAAATTGAATAAGCTGGGCTATACCATGATGAAAATGAACTGCAGACGAGACAGCATTGATAATTTCGGTGGCTATGCAATAATCGACACTGAATACAATGTCATTGTCAGGGGGACTCGATTCGACTTAGACCTTGACGATGTGGAAGAATTTATTTCGGATGAAGAATCCGTTGCACAGCTTGAATAGTCCAGCAAAGAGGGGGAACGCTTCGGTGCTCCCTCTTTTTTATAGCAACGACCTGGCGGGCGATTTAACATATATATGCCCCTCGACCGAAACCAAAAATAACGCAGTATTGACAAAAACAAAATTTTATGAATTTGCCCAGCGCAGGTCAGACAGACCCGGACACGGAAAGCAAGCGGGCGGCACTTTTGGAAAAGCTGCAAGGCATACCCGCCGGGAATGATAGTAAGGAATAAGGCAATGCGCTGCAAAGCCCCTGCAAGGCTCTGTGACGTGTTTTGTATTCCGGACAGCAAACTTATATTAAACAGACCTGCAAAGCCAAAACGGGCGCATTTCTCGCGCTGTGGCGTTGCGATGCTCAAAGTATGCAAAAGCCCCCGGCGGTTCGTCCCGCCGGGGGGTAAATTAGTTTAATGACACGATACGCGCGTTATTCTTCGATTGTATCTGCAAACAGTTCCTTGCCGTCCAGAACGTCCAACCTATCAATAAATTTCTGGCAAAATTACTGTTCGTGGCAAGGCGGCTTTTGAAGCTGCTCGCGCTCACAAGTTTGAGAAAGCACTTGACTGGGGTAGTAATCTTTTCCAAGTCTGACCAAATAATCCCACATTTCGTCAAGGTCTACCTTATTGTAATCCGTGTGTTCGTAATCGTTGCAGCCGCCCTTTGCCAAGCTACGCCCACATCCCAAAAAGCAAAGTCCGCTTTTACCATACCTTACAAAAGCGGCATATTTGCAATTATAACAAGCAACGCTTTTTGCCTTCGGCAGGTTGGTCTTGTCAAGCAGCGCGGATCTGATTCTGTAATGTTGCACATCATTTTTCAAGTGCTCAAGCTGTTCCTTAAGCTTCGCATTTTCGTTTTCAAGCTTTAATATCTGCTCTTTGCTTTCCACAGACAGCACTCCTTTACAAAATTTTCTAATTGCTCTTCGTCTGATTCCATAATAAGCGAAATTGCCAGGTTTTCTTGTGTTTTATAGGTCATCAATAATAATCGCGCTGTATTTGTTTTTAAGCGCTTCAACGGTTTTTACGGTATCGCCGTTTGGCAGTCTGTAACCGCCGGGAACGGCTTCAACGATAATAACGCCGTCGCCCTGCTTCAAGGCATCTTCAAGGCGTTTCAGCCGCGTTAATACATCGCCCTTCATGTTTCGTTTTTCCCCCTTTCTTCCAGCGCCCGCAAGCGCTGTTCAATGTCTACGGCTTCGTTTAGCCGCAGCGAGTATTCGCACAAGGCGCGGCACGCGGCTATTTGTTCGCGCGGCTGCTGTGTGTCATCCTGTACAATCGCGGCTAGTCGCTCAATCGCGGGCGGCAATACGCTTTTAGCTTTGGTGCAAGCTGCTTCTAGTAGTTCATTGCAGCGCTTGCTGTATTCGGCTTGAAATACTGGGTCTTGCTTATAGCGACGCAATGCAGATTCAGAAAGCCCGGCGGCTTTGGCTGCTGCCCGCGCTGTGGGGCACGAAATAAGCGCTGCAAGCGCCCGTTCCTGTTTAGGTGTCAATTTATCACCTCTCAATCAAAACGCCGTTTTCGGGCGGTTTTTCACGCTTTGCGGCAAACCCGGCGGGGTTTATCGGGAGGATTCCAGCTTTTCTACCCATTCAATGGCGCGTTCCTCTACGCTTCCGCCGTTTTGCCACGCGCTCAGTCCTGTTCCGCGCCACGATTCACCGGCAATGACTGCATCGTGCCAGCGATTCAAACGCGCATCTGACCGCAGCTTTCTCAGCGCACGTCCCTCTACTGTGCGAACCTGTGAGGCGGTCAGCCCCATCTTTTCGCCGGTTGCTGCAAGGGATAATCCGCTATAGTATCTATGGCGAATGGAGGTGCCCTCTGACGGGTCACAGCGGTCTAATACATCGTCTATCACTTGACGCAATTCGGCGTTAAACAGGCGCGTTTCTGCGTCTGCAAATGCCTGTTCGGCTGTGGGGTCTGGCTGTAATTCTCCGATTGTGCTGCTTTCCGGATTTTCCGGATTGGCTTTAATGTCTAAGCTGGAACAGTGATTCAGAGGGTCAGCGCTGGTTGTGTGGATATTTCCGTCAGAGTCTGCAAAACTTCGACGATGCCCGTTCGACATAGCAAGGGAAATCTGACGGCGCATTGCCTGTGAAAGCCACGTTGTAAAAGCTCCCCGTGCCGGGTCGTAGGTCTTGGCGGCGTATTCTACCGCAAAAAAGCTCTCTTGCTCGAAATCGTCAGCAGTCATTCCGTGCGCGTCCGCAAGGTCTTTGTGTGAAGGATACCACTTCCAAAACAGGGTGTGAAGCAGCCCTTTATTAAGCTCCCACAGCTGCCCCAGCGCAAAGCTATTCCCGGATGCCGCCAGTTGGGCAAGGGCGATGTTGGTTGCCTGTTGTTCTGCTGCCGACATGATGAAACCCTCCGTCATACGAAAAAAGCACAGACTCAAGGAAACTTTTTCTTGTTTCCCTGAGCCTGTGCGGCATACCTTTCGGCGGTACTCGAATTTTGTATATTATACCATAAAACGTCAATTTTTGCAAGTTGTCAGGTAGAGCGCCTTTACGCCGTTCGGCGCTGTGCTGCTGTGCTGCCGGACATTAGGCAGGCTCTGCAACAGTTCGGCACGGATGCGCTCAAAGGCGGCGCGTTCCTGTTCGGAATATGTAATTTTAATCTTCACGGGCGCCCTCCTTCAATTAAAATCAACCAAATCAAGGGATTCGGTCTGAATTTCATCTGTTAGCGTTCGCAGCATTTTCCCATACTCGTGCATACTGTAAGTAGAACTTTCACAGTTCTCAATCATTGATGTCCCCAATACGTCTATGGTGCGGGCAATCCAGTAAATGCGTTCTGCCTGATCACGAGGCGACCTTTTTGCGTTTATGTCAGGACGGTTAAACATGGCGATACTCTCCTTTGTGAAAGTGTTTGAAAATTTATCCTGCTGTTCAAGATGACAAGGATTTATATCGGGGCGGCTAGTGCCAACCATCGTTCCAGGATTTTGCAGTCAGCAATGCAGCAGAGCCTTTTTCCGCAAGTCGTGCGCAATCATCTGCACACGTTGGTAAAAGGGCGGGATTTATAGGGGCGCTCTTTTGCCATCTGTCGTAAAACCGTTCAAATTCTGCCCTCTTGTATGCGCGTCCCTCATCGGTCATATGATTCAGTTCAAGCGCTGCTTGGTAGCTCCCCAACCAATCCCGTGCAACGGCAGGCAAGCACGAAAACATTTTGCTATAGTCAAGCGGCGGTTCCCCGAAATAATGAACTCTCGAAATCATCTTGTGGATGCAAAGCCAAGCGTCTGCGGAAGGAATTTCATACTGTGTTTGGATTGCTCGCAGCTGGTCGCACAAGTCTGCCAGCGTGACCGGAAAGCGGCAGACAGTGAACGCTTTCTGCATAGCTTTCTGCCCGGCATATGCGGGAACGTCTGCCAGTTCTGCCGACCAGATGGCAATTTGTGTTGCAGCATTTTCATCCGTCAGCGGTTTTGCTGAATTGCTGTACATGGCAACATTCCAGCGCATTAAGGCGGTAACTTCATCGATGGTCATATTTTCCCTCCCAGCAAATCAAGGTTTCCAGCTTTCAGTTGGACGGCAACGCGGGACAATGTATCAGAGGCGGGTTCCTGTGCTGTCCGCTGCGTTTGTGGATGGCTATACTGTCCGGCACGGCGTATCCAATTACGGGCAGCAGCTTGCCAGTCCTTCATACAGGCTCTGCCGCCCACCTTCCAGCCGTTGGCTGTGAAGTAATCGACAAAGGATTTTGCCTCTGTCGCTGATGAACCTTGTCCGCAAAAATAAGTGACAGCTTCATCCTCAGACGGTGGTGTGAAGCGCGGGCGGGGCGGCTTGTCCGCCTTACGCTCTCTCTTTACACTGTACTCCCCTACACTGCACTTACCTACCCTATCCTGTGGAACCCGTTGGTATGACGTTTTGGTTTCCGTTTGGTTTACCGCTGGTATACCAAGCTGTGCTTTCTCTTCCAGAAACTGCGTGGGTGTATATCGATCGGGGCGAATCTGATTATTTTTTCGCCAATCAACAATGACCAAAACACCACTTTCAAACGGGCGGACAAAGCCTTTTGCAGCCAGAAGATTGAGGTCATCGGCGCTGCATCCGCACATTGCAGCGGTGCGCTTTGGCGATGCTACAAAGCCGTCATCGTCTGCCCGCATTCCCAGATGAAAGTAAAGAGCTTGTGTACTGCTTGGCATATCAAGAAAGCGGTCTGTATCGACCACGTCAAGGCTGAACATTCTGCGTCGTGCCATCACAGAACCTCCTTTGCGTCAAGTTCCAACTGCCCTAAGGGTACGCCCAGCTTGCGGGCAACAGGGGTAAGCGCAGCAAGACCGTGTTTGCAGCGTGCAGCCTGAACGTGGTAGAAAGCTTGCATCTCACGTTGCGCAGCCTCTGGGTCATCGCTCGGCAGGAAATAGCCACCGTAGCCGCCGGGGGCATACAGGATAATTTCGCCCTGCTCTCGTGCCAGCATGATTTGACGGCGCAGTCCGCGCGGAGTTGTCCCCATCGCAGCAGCCAGTACATCGGCGCGGATTGCGTTTTCACGCCCGTGCTTCAAGAAATCGACAACAATCATTGATTTTTACCTCCAAATCTGATAGACTGAAGGCGGGAAGTTTGCAATGCAGTGCCTAGCACTATTTTTCCCGCCTGCCGTCTCGGTGTGCCAGCACCGGGGCGGCTTTTTCTGTTCATATCCCCACCCGGCGGATACCGGGCTGTTGCGTCGGCTCTGCGTCGCCCTGCATCCATGCAGCAAGGCTTGATAAATTCACAAGCACCTTGCGTCCGCATCGGACGCTGCGCACCTGCCCCGTTTTGCAGAGCTGCCGGACGCGGTAAGCAGGAACACCTGATTCGGCAGCAGCCTGTGCAATGGTTCCCACGCGGGGAAATTCAACGCTCAACATGTTCGTTCACCTCCTTTCCTGCTGTCTGTTCCTGCGCCATGCGCTCGGCACGTCGCTCCCACTGATTGACGGCATACTGTTTGCACCGTTCGCGGTTTTTACTGCGCCATTCGCGCATATACGCTGCGCGGGCTTTCTTGGCTGCTTCGGTCATCAAATTACCTCCTTGACACGTTCTAAGCAACAGACTATAATATAAATGTAAACGATAACAAACACAGAACAATTATCGTTAGTAGTATCATAGCAGAAAAATATGGTTATGTCATAGAAGTACGCATTTTTGTATTTGTACAGTAAAAATAAAATAATAAATATTTTGTATGGTATTTTTGAAGGAGAAGCAATGCGAAAGAAAGTATCTAAGGACTATATAAACGATGTGGAAAACTTCGATAAACTGCCTGTCTATAGTAAACGCATTCGCTATTATCTTGATGAAAAACACATTACTGCGAAAGAACTGAACCAAAAAGCGGGATTTTCATCACCAAACGTTGTTCCGAGTCTTATAAAAGGCGAACGGGAATTGTCTCTCGATGCAGCAAAAAAGCTGTGCTTGGTTATGAATGTTTCGCTCGACTACCTTACAGGGCTAACGGATGTCAAAACGAATGATGTACAAATCGTAGATATGTGCAAGACTACGGGATTAACAGAAAAAGCAATCAGATCAATTCTCTATGGGAATAACCCTAACTTTGCAGTTGGATATGAAGAAGGGTTTTGTCAGTGGTTAGGAAGATTAGCGCTCAGCGACTTTATTGAAGAAAACTATAGTATAGGAGAGAATAGCATATTCTGGCATATATCAAAAGCGTACCAACACAGTGGTGAAGCGTGCAATATTCTACTACGCACATCTGGCAAAGGAGCATTTCAAAATACATCCGCGCGCGGGAAATCCTGTACAGAAATGCAACAATATGAAATCTCAATATATTTTGCGCAAAAATTATTTGCTGAATGGTTGGATAATTTCTGCAGAAAGACAAACGGAAGTAAGCGATATGAGGATTTATGGAGAAGGTCTGTTGACGAAACAAGTAACGAATTAGACCTTTTAAGCTATAAAGAGCGAATAGACAGACAGATCGAATGGCTAAAAGAATTACGAGATGGCGTGGTGGATGACGATGGCGAACATAACGAAACGCAAAAATAAAGACGGCTCTACCTCCTACCGTGTGAAGGTATCCGCCGGGATTGCCGCAGATGGTCGGTACGTCTACCGTTCGGCAACGTTTACACCGCCGCCAAAGCTGACCGCACGGCAAGAGGCGAAAGCTGTGCAGGAGTTCGCGGACGACTTTGAACGACGTGTTCAAGACGGTCTGTTTACCGCGAACGATTTAACGGTGGACGGTCTTGCCGAACGCTGGATGAGCGACTACTGCGAAAGACAACTAAAGGCATACACGGTGGACGGGTACAGAAAACTGATGCCGCGTGTGTCTGCTGCGCTGGGGCATATCAAGCTGTCGAAACTGCGTCCCGGTCACATTCAGGAATTTTACAGCCAGTTGGCACAGCCTGGTGTTCGGGAGGATTCCAAGTACAGGGCGCGGGCAGCGTTTGTGGAAGCCTTTCCCAAAGGTACACGACAAGCGCTGCGGCAAACCGCCGGGGTTTCGGAGCGAACGCTGTCGGAGGCAATGGCAGGACGCAATGTTTCCAAGAGAACTGCCGAGAAAATAGCCAGTGCGGCGGGCTGGGCGTTTACCAGAGCCTTCATCTGCTCCGGCGGCGATACGCTCAGCGCAAACAGTCAGCGACATTATCATTTAATGCTTTCATCCATGTTCAGCACAGCGGTGCGGTGGCAACTTATGGATGAAAACCCTTGCGATCGTGTCACGCCGCCCAAGCTGGATGAAATCGACGTGGAGTTTTTGGACGAGCTGCAAATTGCCTCCTTGCTGGAGGCGTTGCGGGATGCGCCTGTGCAGATGTCTGTAATTACGCAGATTGCCTTATTTACGGGCGCCCGGCGGGGCGAAATCTGCGGCTTGCGCTGGTCGGATATAGATTTAGATGCCGGTGTGTTGGCAATCAACCGAAACCTTGCGTATATCCCGCACAAGGGAATGATTTTCGACTATCCCAAAACGAAAAAAAGCCGTCGCTGCATAAGGCTGAGCGACGACTGCGTAGAATTATTGAAAGACTATAAGCAATGGCAAATGCGAGAGCGCATCAAGGTGGGTACTTATTGGCAACGGGAAATCACGGTGGAAGGAGGCAAGCGGGTAAAGAACGACCTGCTGTTTACTAAGCAGGACGGAAACCCGATTGACCCGAACAAGGTTTCCTCCTGGTTTCCTGAATTTTTGCGGGAGCATAACCTGCCGCCGTGCCGCTTTCATAGTCTGCGCCATTCCAATGCGGCGCTGCTGATTGCGGCACACGTCCCGGCAACAACGGTTGCGGGACGATTGGGTCATGCGCAGGTTTCTACGACCACAAACATCTATGCCGCTATGATTCGTTCGTCTGATGCGGCGGCAGCGGATGCACTGGGCAGCGTTTTTGAAAGGATTCGCCAGCGGCAAAATATAGGGTGAAAAAGCTGTTTTGAAAAGATTTATGCCCAAATTATGACCATTCGCGTCAAAATAAGCTTGAACACAGACAAAAAAGAAATCCCCGACACATCGAAAAATAACGATGTATCGGGGATTTTCGTTGGAGCTGGTGGCCGGACTTGAACCGGCGACCTGCTGATTACGAATCAGCTGCTCTACCAACTGAGCCACACCAGCACACAAGGCAACAGTAAATATTATACAGGTTTTTGCACAGAAGTCAATACCCTGCGGTAAAAAATATTTCTGCTGCCCTGGTGTAGGGGCTGCTTACTCGGCGTCCTCGCAGAAGGCCTTAAAGGTCAGGTAGGCCATGTACACATCAGCCTTGGAGACGATCTCGAACGGAGAGTGCATCGAGATGACCGGCACGCCGATATCGATGGTGTCGATGTCCTGGTTGGCAACGTACTTGGCAACCGTGCCGCCGCCGCCCAGATCCAGCTTGCCCATCTCGCCGATCTGCCAGATGACGTTATTCTTGTCCATCAGACCGGTCAGGTAGCTGACCATCTCGGCAGAGGCATCGCTGGTGCCGGACTTGCCGCGGGAGCCGGTATACTTGTAGATTGCCACGCCGCAGCCCGCGTAGGTGCCGTTGTCCGGTTCAAAGGCATCGGCAAACGTCGGGTCAAAGGCGGCCGTGACATCGGCGGACAGGCACTTGGCGGCCTTGCAGGCGGTGATGTAGTCTGCCCCCTGCCCTGCGCAGAGCTGCTGCAGGAAGTGGAAGGTGTACATACTGTTCAGGCCGGTGACGCCATCGGAGCCGGTCTCCTCTTTATCAGTCAGCACGCAGACGGAAGTGTAGGCCGGGGTCTTCGTCTCGATCTCGGCCATCAGGGCGGGATAGGCATCGACGCGGTCGTCGTGGCCGTAGGCACCGATCATGGCGCGGTCCAGGCCGATATCACGGGCCTTGTGAGCGGGGACGACCTCGATCTCGGCGCGGGTGAAGTCGCGCTCGGTGATGCCATAGGCCTCGTTCAGCATGCCCAGCACGTTCAGTTTGACGCGCTGCTCAGCGTCCTTATCAGCGATGGGCAGGGACGCAATGATGACGTTCAGTTCCTCGGCCGTGATGCCCTCAGCCAGGGTCTTGGCGTTCTGCTTGGCACCCAGGTGGGGCAGCAGGTCAGAAATGCAGAAAACCGGGTCGTCGTCCTTCTCGCCGATGCAGACTTCGACCTTGGTGCCGTCGGTGCGGTAGATAACGCCGTGCAAGGCCAGGGGGATGGTGGGCCACTGGTACTTGCGCACGCCGCCGTAATAGTGGGTGCGCAGGTAGCCAATGCCGTTTTTCTCAAACACCGGCACCGGGCGCAGGTCCAGACGCGGGGAGTCGATGTGGGCAATGTTCAGGTGGAAGCCTTCCTCCAGGCCCTTGGTGCCGATGGTGGCAGCCAGCACGCACTTTTCGCGGTTGATAGTGTAGACCTTGGTGCCGGGAGCGTAGTTCGTGCCGGGCACAAACTTCTGGTAGCCGGCGGCGGTCAGCAGCTTCTCGCTGTATGCGGTGGCCTCGCGCTCGGTCTTGGCGTTATCCAGGAAGGTCTTGTAACCCTCGCAGAAATCCTGCGCGGCAGCAATCGCGTCGGGCTCAGCGTCCGCCACGGTCTCATTTTTGTAGAGCAGGTTCTTGAGTTCCTCAGTGGTTTTCATCTTGAAAATCCTTCTTTCTTAGTTATATATCTCTGAGTAGCGTTGATAGCTCTCGGTGATTTTCTTTACATACTGCCGCATCTGCGGGTAGGGGTAATGATCCAGCGTGATGCCGTCCGACGAGTACTGCGTTTCTTTCAGCAGCGCGTCCACGGCCCCTACCCCGTTGTGGTAGGCCGCCGCGGCGGTGGCCAGGTGGTCATCGTACCGCAGCAGGCAGTAGCTGACGAAATAGCTGCCGAAGCGGATATTCGTCTCGGGGTCGTAGAGATCGTCGAAGGTCAGATCCTCTGTCGGGGCAATTTTCGTTTTTATCCAGTCGAACGTGACCTCAGTAATCTGCATCAGGCCGCGTGCCCCGGCGTCAGAATCCACATTCGGGTCGAAGTTGCTTTCGGTGCGGATGAAGGCGTACAGAATCATCAGATCTATGCCGTATTTCCCGGCATAATACTCAACGTACTCCTCATAGCGCTGGGGGTATTCCCAGCGGTCTATCTTCTCCCGAAAGGCGGAAAACAGGACCGTGCCTGCCAAGGCCAGCACCAGCAGCACCGCCAGCAGCGGCAGAAACACAGACATTTTGCGTTTTTGACGTTTAGCCATGTTCCTCCTTTTCCAGCTTTTGCAGTAAAAGCTGCAGCTTTTCGCGCAGCTGCTCTGGCGTGCCATCGTTGACAAGCTCGGCGGTGGCAGCTGCGCGCAGCGTCTCTAAAGGCGTCTGGGCGTCCAGGCGGCGGCGGGCCATTTCGGGCGCAATGCCGTCTCGGGCACAGATGCGGGCAATGCTGGTGTCATAGGGCGAGGTGACGAGAATCAAAGCGTCGCAGCGCTGTTCAAACGGCGTGCCGACGATGACCGCACCGTCCACAAAGGCGATCTTCGCCCCTGCCCGCTCGGCGTCCGCCAGCGCAGCGTCGATTCGGCGCAGGATCTCCGGCTGGGTGATGGCCGTCAGCCGGGCTGTGCCCTCCGGCGTTGCAAAGGCGCGGTCCGCCAGCAGACGGCGGCGCACTTCGCCGTTTTCATCGGCTATATCCGTCCCGAACGCTGCTTGCAGCTGCGGGATGCAGGCCGAGCCAGGCAGCAAGACCTCCCGCGCCACAAGGTCTGCATCCACACAAGGATACCCCTGTGCGCGCAAAAAACTTGTCGCACTGGATTTGCCGCAGCCGGAACGACCGGTAATGCCTACAATCTTCATAGTTCGACCACCCGGAACGCCGCCGCGCGGATCAGGCGGTTGTAGACGGCCATGGATACGCCGTCCTGCTCAGGGCAGCGGGCGTAGACGACCTGTGCGCCGTGTTTATCCAAATCGCGCAGCGCCGTGAACAGATGGTGCGCCTGGGTCACGCCGTCGTGGTTTTTGCCGTACTCAATGAACGGCACGCCCAACTCGGCCCCCTCGCCGTCAAAGCAGAGTGCCCAGACCCCGGGGGCGGTGTGTTCTTTGACAAATGTTTTGTATTTGTCAAAGTTACCGTGGAGAATCGTGACCTGTGCCTTGGGGGCGTAGTGCTTGTACTTCATACCGGGCGAACGTGCAACTTCGCCGTCCTTGAGCTTTTCGAGAATGGCCGGGCTGACGAGGACTTCCTCGCCGAGGACAGCTTCCATCTGCTCCTTCGTGACATAGCCGGGGCGCAAAAGCATCGGGTGCTCCCCTGTCACGGCCACAACGGTGGACTCAACGCCGACCTTCGACTCGCCGCCATCAAGAATCAGCGGCAGACGGCCGTCCATATCGGCCAGCGTGTCGGGAGCGTTCGTGGGGCTGGGCTTGCCGGAAAGGTTCGCCGAGGGCGCGGCGAAGGAAACGCCGCTTTCTTTAATCACCTGCTGCACGACCGGGTGGGACGGCATACGCACGCCTACGGTGTCCAACCCTGCGCAGGTCACGTCGCTGACCTCGGGGCCGCGGGGCATGACCATCGTAAGTGGGCCGGGCCAAAAGGCGGCCGCCAGCTTTTTGGCGCGTTCGGGCACTTCGGAGACGATGCCGTTCAGCATTTCCATCCCATAGATATGCACGATGAGGGGGTTATCCTGCGGGCGGCCCTTTGCTTCAAATATTTTTTTCACCGCTGCGCCGTTGCGGGCGTCGGCGGCGATGCCGTAGACCGTCTCGGTGGGCAGGGCGACCAGCTCGCCCTGCTGCAGGAGCTTGGCGGCCAGTGCCACGCTTTCCGGCGTGATGGGCAAAACCTGTGTTTTCATATTACTTTCCTTCTTCTGTGCTGCTCTGTTTCAGCTTTTCTTCCCGGTCGGCCAGAATCAGCGGCTCGACCACGCGGTCCAGGTCGCCGTCCAGCACGCCTTGCAGGTTGCGCAGCGTTAAACCAATGCGGTGGTCGGTCACACGGTCCTGCGGGAAATTGTAGGTGCGTATCTTTTCGCTGCGGTCGCCGCTGCCCACCTGGCTTTGGCGGCGGGCGTTGTACTCCTCGTCGTAGGCGTCCTGCTTTTGCTGTAAAAGGCGGCTGCGCAGGACTTTCAAGGCGCGGTCCTTGTTCTCCCGCTGGCTGCGCTGGTCCTGGCATTCGACCACCATGCCGGTGGGCAGGTGGGTCACGCGGATGGCGGACGAAGTTTTGTTGATGTGCTGGCCTCCCGCGCCCGAGGAGCGGAAGGTATCGATGCGCAGGTCTTTCGGGTTGATCTCCAGCTCGACCTCCTCAGCTTCTGGCATAACGGCAACTGTCACCGTTGAGGTGTGGATGCGCCCTTGGGTCTCGGTTTCGGGCACGCGCTGGACACGGTGGACGCCGCTCTCAAATTTCAGGCGGCTGTACACGTCGGGGCCTTCGACCGAGAAAACAATTTCCTTCACGCCGCCGAGTTCTGTCTCATTGGCGCTGATGGTTTCGCACTGCCAGCCGCGCCTGGCAGCGTACATCGTGTACATGCGCCACAGGCTATGGGCAAACAAGGCCGCTTCCTCACCGCCGGCACCGGCGCGAATTTCCAAAATAACGCTTTTTTCGTCGTCGGCGTCCTTGGGGATAAGCAGCAAACGCAAATTCTCTTCGCTCTGTGCCAGATTCCGGGCAATTTCGCAGAGTTCCTGCTGTACCATAGCAGCAAACGCCGGATCCGATTCGGCAGCCAGCATTTCTTTGGCGTCCTTCTCCTGCTGCTGCAGGTCGGTATAACGGCGGTATTCTTCGATCAAGGGGGTAAGTTCTTTGTAATCACGCATCATCCGCGCATACTCGTCGGCGTTGGCGGCCGCGTCGGGCGTGGACATTTTGTGGGCAAGCTCCTCATAGCGGCGCTCGACCTCATAAAGTTCAGTAAAATTCTGCATGGGTTCTCCTTTGCACATGGTCATTTTGTAGGGGCAAACAGTATTTGCCCGCGGAGCTTTACGGCTGCCGCCAAGTTCCCGGGTCGATGCAAGCATCGCCCCCTACACGCAGGGGCGGATTCCATACCCGCCCGAAAAAGTTGCCAATACGTTGTGCAAAGCCCGCTACTGCTCGCCCGTGCGCAGAACTTTTTTGATGTTGCGCTCGATCTTGGCGCGGGGCAGCATAATTTCATGCCCGCAGCCCTGGCACTTGATTTTGAAATCCATGCCCACACGCAGTACATCGAAACGGTTCGCACCGCAGGGGTGCGGCTTCTTGGTCTGGATCACGTCCCCGACCTGTACGTCCATACGGCACACCGCCTTTCTTAAAAAATATCAGTTCTATTATAGTACAGCCGGTATTGTTTTGCAAACATCCCGCATAAAAGTTTAGCAAGTTATCACAAACACACCCTAAATTTTAGAAGAAATGAGGAACCGAAAATGTTGGAATTCAGAGCTGAAGGTCTTTGCCGCAACGCGAACCACCTAAACCGCGAGGAACTGAGCCGCTGCATGGCGAACGGCGAAGTGCTGCAAAGCACCGCCCTTGCCTACGATACCGAGCGTCGGCTGCGGTTTGAGCTGGGCGGTGTGCGGGGCATTATGCCCTTTGCGGATTGTGTGGACGCTGCCCCCGGCGAGACCGTGAAGGACATTGCCGTGCTGACCCGGGTGGGCCGCCCGACCTGCTTTGTCATCATGGGAACCGAGTTTGACGAAAACGGTGAGGAATATTACCTGCTCTCCCGCGCGGAGGCCCAGCGCCGCTGCCGGGCACAGTACCTGGACACGCTGGAAGCGGGCAGCGTCATCCCCTGCACCGTGACCCACATTGAAAATTTCGGCGCGTTCTGTGATATCGGCTGCGGCATTGCGGCGCTTTTGCCCATCGACTGCCTTTCAGTCAGCCGTATTGCCTCCCCCGCCGACCGAGTACAGGTGGGCCAGCAGCTTTTGTGCGCCATCAAGAACCGCGATGTGCAGGGGCGCATCGTGCTGACGCTGCGGGAGCTTTTGGGCACATGGAGCGAGAACGCCGCCTGCTTTGCCGCCGGGGAGACAGTTGTGGGTATTGTGCGCAGCGTCGAGGATTACGGCGTTTTTATCGAGATAGCGCCGAACCTGGCGGGCCTTGCCGAAGCAGACAGCACCCTGCGCCCGGGCCAGGCCGTGAGCGTGTACATCAAGAACATCCTGCCTGACAAGATGAAGATAAAGCTCGTGGTGGTAAACAAAAACCTGGGCCAGCCCCTGCGGTTTGAGCCGCACTACTTTGTGACCCGCGGGCGGCTGAAGCGCTGGACCTACTCGACGCCCCAGAGCCGTAAACAGATCGAGACGGTATTTTGAATTTTGGCATCCCATTTTTGTCACTTTTGAAATTTGCCATCTTGCCACAGCCCGCCGCTGCGTGTATAATAAAGTAATGAAAATTTTTCGAGGAAGTGGTTGCGATGGCAGAAGCATTTACCGCCGGTGTGCGTCCCGGCGGCCTTACCGACGACACACAAATTCGCATTTTGCTCTGCTACCTGGTCAAAGTGGCAGGCCCTGTAAAGCGCGACACCATGCAGGGCGCGATCTTGCAGGAGCAGCTTGTCAATTATTTTGAGTTCGCCGACGCGCTGGTCGAGGTGGAAAAGCAGAAGCTCGTTACCATCGATGGCGAGGGGCGGTATGTTATCACCCAGAAAGGCTCCACCGTAGCCGACACACTGGCCTACGACCTGCCCCGCACCGTGCGGGAAAGCGCCATCCGCGCCGTGATGCAGATACGCAGCTGGAACCACCGCGCCGCATCGAACCGTGCCGTGGTGCAGGAGACGGACGGCAAGTACAGCGTAGTCTGTTCGATTGGCGATATGGGCAGCGATGTATTCCGCCTGGAACTGGCCATGCCGGATAAGCTGACCGCAGAGATGATAAAAAACAATTTTATCGCCCACGGCAGCGATATCTATCCCAAGCTCATGGATACACTGACCCAGCCCGGCAGTGAGGATGATCGGCCGCCGGCAGCGCTGCAATAACACCTTCCCCCTTAGGGGGGAAGCCTTTCTCCCCTGCACCCATATGGGTGCGGGGGATTTTTTTGTGCCATCCCCCTTGACGACTGTGTATAGTGTGTATATACTGTAAATATCGAATATGTACAGTTCGACTACAAGGAGCTTCTACACTATGCAGATTTATCTATCCAACGCCGGGCAGGAGCCAATCTACGCGCAGATCACGCGGCAGATCAAGCAGCAGATCTTGTCCGGTGCGCTGCGTCCCGGGGACGCGCTGCCCAGCATCCGCCTGTTGGCGAAGGAGCTGCGCATCAGCGTAATCACGACCAAGCGCGCGTATGAGGATTTGGAGCGCGACGGCTTTATCCTGACCCAGCAGGGCCGGGGCAGCTTTGTCGCCGAGCAAAATCCCGCCCTGCTGCGCGAAGAACATTTGAAAAAGGTCGAGGACTGCCTGCAAGGCGCGGTGGACGCCGCGCGGTTGGGCGGTATCGGCTACGATGAGGTCGCAGAGACGCTGCGCCTTTTGTGGGAGGGCTGACCTATGGCAGCAAACGCCGCCGCACTGCGCGGCATCACGAAGCAGTACAAAGACTTTACCCTTGGGCCGGTTGATATGACCGTGCCCGCGGGCAGCATCGTCGGGCTGATCGGCGAGAACGGCGCAGGCAAGACAACGCTGTTAAAAATACTGTGCGGTGTCAATCGGGCGGACAGCGGCACGGTCGACCTGCTGGGCGGCTCTCCTGCCGATGCCGCCACTCGCGCTAAGATTGGCGTTGTGTTTGAGGATGCCTTTTTCTACGGGAGCTTCACCGCCGCACAGGTTGGCCGCAGCATGACGGGCGTGTATGGAGCGCGGTGGAATGCTGAAACCTTTGCCGGGTATCTGCGCCGATTTGGGCTGGACGCTGGCAAAAAACTCAAGGAGTACAGCCGCGGTATGCGGTTGAAATTGAGCCTGGCTGCCGCACTGGCCCATGACCCCGAGCTGCTGGTGCTGGATGAGGCCACGGCCGGACTGGATCCGGTGGTGCGCGGCGAGCTGATGGACCTGTTTTTGGAGTTCATTCAGGACGAGCGGCACAGCATCATCATGAGCAGCCATATCACCGCCGATTTGGAGCAGGTGGCAGATTCTATCGCCTACCTGCACAATGGGCAGCTGCTGTTCCAAGAGAACAAGGACGAGCTGCTGCAAAGCTACGGCGTGCTGCACTGCAGCGAGGATGTACTGACTTCCCTGCCCGCCGGGCTGGTGGTGTTCACCAGGCGCGGGGCCTATGGGTGTGAAAGTCTGGTCAGGGAACGGCGCACCGTGCAGGAGCTTCTGCCGGAGGCCGTCTGCGACGCAGCAAGGCTCGATGATATTATGCGGTTTTACAGCGGGAGGGATGCACAATGAAAGGGCTTTTGTATAAAGAATGGGCCACCCTGACAAGTTCCTACAAACAGACTGTATTTTTTATCGCGTTCCTCTACGGCGGCATCAGCATTCTGACCGGGCAGACCGGGATGGCCTATGCATTGCTCGTTGTATTTTCTATTCTGATCACCTCCACAATTTCGTTTGACGAGAACTCCCATTGGGACATCTACGCCCGCACGCTGCCCGTAACACCCGCGCAGCTTGTAGGCAGCAAATACCTGTTTGGGCTGTGCGGGCTGGCGCTGGGCACAGTGTGTACGGTGCTGATCGTGGCGCTGAACAATGTGCTGCCTCCCCTGCTGTTCCGGCACACTGTGTATAAGGTACCGCCCCTCGAGTGTCTGGCAGCCCTGCTGGCCTGCGGCAGCATGGCGCTGCTGTTGGTCGCGCTTTTGCTGCCGCTGTCCTATCGGTTCAACAGTGTCAAGGCCCGCAGCTGGCTGTTTCTGATCATCGGTGTGCTCGGCGGTTGTATTGGGCTGGTCGCTTCCGTCTCGCCCGATTTGATGCAGCTGTTCAATGCCTCCGACGAAGTGTTGCTGACGGGGCTGGTTGCAGCGTTTGTGGGGTTGCTGGCGGTGTATTTTGTGAGCTATAAGGTATGCGTGGGGATTTATAAGCGGAAGGAATACTGAGTTCCTGCCGCAATATGCCCGGGCGGATATGGAATCCGCCCCTACGTGTGTGTGCGGCTCCCCTGCGGGCGAGCAATGCTCGCCCCTACAAGGGAGGCTTTATAACAAAAAATCCTGTGTCCTTTTGCGGACACAGGACTTTTTATTACCATTTTATTCGCAGCCCAGATACGCCTTGCGGACCTCGATGTTGTTGGCGAGCTCGGTGGCTTCACCTTCCATCTTGATTGTGCCGGTTTCCAGGACATAGGCGCGGTTGGCGATTTCCAACGCCATCTTCGCGTTCTGCTCAACAAGCAGGACGGTCACGCCGTTGCGGTTGACTTGGCGGATGATTCTGAAAATCTCCTTGACCAGCAGCGGAGACAGACCCATGGACGGCTCGTCCAGCAGCAGCATCTTCGGCTTGCACATCAGGGCGCGGCCCATGGCCAGCATCTGCTGTTCGCCGCCGGAAAGCGTACCGGCGGGCTGGTTGCGGCGCTCCTTCAAGCGCGGCAGCAGATCGAACACCATGTCGAAGTCATTCTGGATAGCCTCTTTGCCGTCGCGGCGGGTGTAAGCGCCCATCTGCAAATTCTGCTGCACTGTCAGGCCGCTGAACACGCGGCGGCCCTCCGGCACCTGGGCCAGACCCAGACGGATGATTTTATGCGGCTCCATCTTGCTGATGGTCTGGCCGCAGTAATCGATCTCGCCGCTCCGCAATTTCAGCAGGCCGGAAATAGCGTGCATCGTCGTGGTCTTGCCTGCGCCGTTCGCGCCGATCAGCGTGACGATCTCGCCCTCATTGACATGGAAGGACACATCCTTGATGGCGTGGATAGAACCATAAAAAACATTGATATTTTTGACAGAAAGCATCTCGCCCATCGTCAGTCACCTCCCAGATATGCCGCAATGACCTTCGGGTTGTTGCGGATGGATTTGCCATCGCCGCGGGCAATCACACGGCCGTAGTCCAGCACAGTGATCTCCTCGCAGATGCCCATGACAAAGTTCATATCATGCTCAATAAGCAGGATGGCAACGCCGAACTGGTCGCGCACGCTGTGGATGGTGTGCATCAGTTCTTCCGTCTCGTTGGGGTTCATGCCGGCGGCAGGCTCATCCAGCAGCAGCAGCTTCGGGTTCGTGGCCAGGGCGCGAGCAATCTCCAGCTTGCGCTGTTTGCCGTAGGGCAGCTGACTGGCCTTGTAGTTGGCCTCTTTATCCAGGTCAAAGATTTTGAGCAGCTTCATGGCCTCGCGGTTCATCTCGTGCTCTTTCTCTTTGAAAGCGGGCAGACGCAGGATGCCGGTCCACATACCGTACTTGATCTGGTTGTGCAAACCGACCTTGACGTTGTCAATTACCGACATTTCGTTGAACAGGCGGATATTCTGGAAGGTACGGGCGATGCCGGATTTGCTGATAAGCTCAGGGTTCTGGCCCGTGATATCCTTGCCGTCCAGAACGATGTTGCCCTCGGTTGGCTTGTAGACGCCGGTTAGCATATTGAAAACCGTCGTCTTGCCCGCGCCGTTGGGGCCGATGAGACCATACAGGTGGCCTTTTTCAATCGAAAGGTCCAGCTGCGCAACGGCCTGCAGGCCGCCGAACGCAATGCCTAAGTTACTGACTTCCAACAGTGCCATTTACGCCACCCCCTTTTTCTCTTTTGCGTCCTTCTTGTCCGCGCCTTCCTTGCGGAAGCGGGCGGTCAGCCGCTTGCGCAAGGCGATCATTTCAGGACTCTGGTTGAAGATCATGACCACGATCAGCACGATGGCATAAATCAGCATACGGTAGTCGTTCATGCTGCGCAGCAGCTCGGGCAGGACGGTCAGCACGGCGGCCGCAATGACCGAGCCGCGCAGGTTGCCGATGCCGCCCAGAACGACGAACACGAGAATCAGGATGGAGGTGTTGTAGTCGAACTTTTTCGCGACCAGAGAGGAATAGTTCAGCGCGTAGAGTACACCAGCGATGCCTGCAAAGACAGCGGAGGTGACGAACGCCATGAGCTTGTACTTCGTGATGGGGATGCCCACCGAGCGGGCGGCGATCTCGTTATCGCGGATGGCCTTGATGGCGCGGCCCGCGCGGGAGTTGACAAGGTTCAGAATGACCAGCAGCGTGATGATGACCAGCACGATGCCGACGGCGAAGGTGGAGGCCTTCTTGATGCCGGTGATGCCCATAGCACCGTTGATAAGCACCTTGCCGTCCACCTCCATGTTCAGCGAGGCGGTGTCCTTCAGCGAGAAGTGCAGACCGTGGGAATCCAGGCCCAGATAGCAGGCGTTCATGACGTTCTTTACGATCTCACCGAAAGCCAGCGTGACGATGGCCAGGTAGTCGCCGGACAGACGCAGGACCGGGATGCCGACCAACACGCCGAACAGGCCCGCCACAACGCCGCCGACTACGAAGGCCACCAGCATGGCGAGGGGCTGCGGGGCGTTTTCAGACAGCAGCACATAGGCCAGCGTGCCGGAGAACGCGCCGACGCTCATGAAGCCGGCGTGGCCCAAGCTCAATTCGCCCAGGATGCCGACGGTCAGGTTCAGCGAAACGGCCAGGATAACGTAAGCGCAGATGGGCACCAGCTGACCGGAGAAGGAATTGGTCAGTGCGCCGACTGCACCCAGAATCTGAATGAGCACGTAGAAGCCGACGACGATCCCCAGCGTAATGAGGTTGCTCTTGGTGGACTTTTTCATATTTTTCAACATAGCAGCCACCTCAAACCTTCACATTGACTTTTTTGCCCAGCAGGCCAGTGGGTTTAACAATGAGCACCACGACCAGGACAAGGAACACGATTGCGTCGGACAGCTGGGTGGATATGTAGGCCTTGCTCAGGTTCTCGATGATGCCCAGCAGGATGCCGCCCAGGAACGCGCCCGGGATGGAGCCGATGCCGCCGAAAACAGCGGCCACGAAGGCCTTGATACCGGGCATAGCGCCGGTGGTGGGCTGCAAGGTCGGGTAGGACGAGCAGAGCAACGCACCAGCCACCGCCGCCAGCGCAGAGCCGATGGCGAAGGTCAGCGAAATGGTGGCGTTGACGTTGACGCCCATCAGCTGGGCAGCGCCGCGATCCTCGGACACAGCCTGCATGGCGTGGCCGGCGGACGTGTGGTTGACGAACCAGATCAGCGCCACCATGATGATGACGCAGGCGATGATGGTGACGACCGTCTCAGCGGAGATGGTCAGCTGACCGTCAAACAGGGAGATAGGCTTCATGCCGGAGACAACGGAGGTGAAGCTCTTGGGGTTGGAGGACCAGGCCAGCTGGGCCACCTGCTGTAAAAGGTAGCTGACGCCGATGGCCGTGATCAGGACAGCTAGGGACGGTGCTTCACGCAGCGGGCGGTAAGCGACGCGCTCGATCGTGACGCCGAGCACCGTGCAGACGACCATCGAAAGGACGATGGCTAGCACCGGGTTCATGCCCGCAGAGCCGAAAGCAAAGAAGACGACATAGCTGCCGATCATGATGACATCGCCGTGGGCGAAGTTCAACATCTTGGCAATGCCGTAGACCATGGTATACCCCAGGGCGATCAATGCGTAAACACTGCCCAGGCTGATGCCATTGATCAGGTAGGATAAAAACTGCATTGCGTAATACACCTCACTCTATCTTTTCCCCTGCTGGTCGATACGCCGCAGACAAGCAGGAAAATATAAAATTATCGTAGCACAAATCTGCGGCTAAAACAATGGGTTTGCCTGTATTTCCGACAAAAACAAGTGTTTTTGTCGGAAATCGTGCAGTGCAAACGAAAAAGGGCTGCCGAACCCTATGTCCGGCAGCCCCCATTGGCAACGGAAAAATCAGTTTACGTGCGCCGTGCCGGAATTACATGGCTGCGTAAGCGCCGTCCTTGATCACAACAGCCTTAGGAGCCTTGGAAACCGCACCGGAGGCATCCCAGGTCATGCCATCGCCGGTCAGACCGTCAAAGGTCATGCTGGTGAACTGAGCCTTGAGAGCATCGCAGACGTCAGAGGCATCCATGTCGCCGTTGATGCCGCCGGCAACCGCAGCCTGATAGATGGCGTAGACGACATCGTAAGCATCGGCAGCGAACTGGTTCGGGGTGTCACCGTAGGCCTCCTTGTAAGCGGAGACAAAGGCCTGCGTCTTTTCATCCTGTGCGTCTGCAGCGAACGGGGTCAGGAGCATCAGACCCTCGGCCAGAGAGGTGTCAAAGCCCTCGATGGTCAGGATGCCGTCCATACCGTCGCAGCCAAAGAAGGTGGGCTCATAGCCGCTCTTGTTAGCAGCAATCAAAATCTGGGAAGCCTCCTGATAGTAGATGGGCAGGAACACCAGATCAGCGCCAGCCTGCTGGCACTTGGCAACCTGCGTGGACAGGTCAGACTTGTTGTCAGCGGTGAAGGCCTCTGCGGCAACGATCTCCAGCCCCTTGGCATCGGCCTCGGCCTTGAACTTCTCATAAATACCGGAAGAATAGGCATCGGAGGAGTCGTAAATGATGCCGACCTTGGTGCCGAGCTTGTTTTCTGCGATATAATCTGCGGAGGCAACGCCCTGGTTGGGGTCGGTAAAGCAGATCTGGAACACATTGTCGCCGCTCTCGATGACAGCGGGCGCAGAAGCGGAAGGCGTCATCATAAACAGGTTGTCATTGGCGGTCTCGGCGGCAACGGCAATGGACGGGGTGGTGGTGACAGGGCCGGCCAGAACCTGCAGGCCCCAGTCCTTCAGGGTGTTGTAGGCGTTGACGCTCTTCTCGGCGTCATGCTCATCATCCTCGAACTTCCACTCAAAGACATCGCTGCCATTGGCGGCGTTGATCTCCTTGACGGCCAGCTCCTCGGCGTTCTTAACGGCCTGGCCGTAAATGGCAGCACCGCCGGTGACAGGGCCGATGCCGCCGATCTTGATGGGGGTGCCGGTGTAAGCGCCGGAGCCCTCGCCTGCTGCCTCGGTGGTAGCGGCGGTAGAAGCTGCCTCAGAGGCAGCCTCGGAAGAAGCAGTGTCGGTAGATGCGGTGGAACCGCAGGCGGCCAGACTCAACACCATGGAAGCCGCCAGCACAGAGCTAACGAGTTTTTTCATTGTAATTCCCTCCTAAAAACACAAGCAGCACATTCGTAGGTCCGCACGACCCTGTGCTGTTTTGTTGAGTAAATTATAATCTTTTGTTCGCAAAAATGCAATAATACAAATTAACAGTGTTGCGGTGTGCATTTCCCCTATTTATGGGAAATTTCACAAAAATGTATTACAAAATATTATCAGGTTGTCATCTTGACATTTTGGCGCGACTTTTTTAGAGAAAACGCTTGCAAAATGTGGCAGAGTTTGTCATAATAGAAGATAATTTGATTGACTTTGTGAAAGGGGCATCATCGCAGATGAAACTTCTGGAGGAGCGCATTATGGAGCAGGGGCAGGTTCGTCCCGGCAATGTCCTGAAGGTGGATTGCTTTTTGAATCACCAGCTGGACGTAGACCTGCTGGACAAGATCGGTGAGGAGTTCTACCGCATCTTCAAGGACGACGGCATCAACAAGATTCTCACCATTGAGGCATCCGGCATTGCCATCGCCTGCATGACCGCGCGACATTTCAATGTGCCGGTCGTCTTTGCCAAGAAGGCCAAGAGCAAGAACATCGACGGCGACGTTTACACTTCCACCGTACATTCTTATACCTACGGCCGTGATTACGATATCACCCTCGCCAAGAAGTTCCTCTCCCCCGCTGACAAGGTGCTGATTCTGGACGACTTTCTTGCCAACGGCAAGGCCATGAAGGGCCTGCTGGATGTCTGCGCCCAAGCGGGTGCCACCGTGGGCGGCATCGGCATCTGCATTGAGAAGGGCTTCCAGCCGGGTGGTGCCGAGTTGCGTGCCGCCGGGTACAAACTGGCAAGTCTGGCGATCGTGGATACCATGAGCGACGATCAGTTGACCTTCCGTGAGCAGTAACTTGCTGCCTGTTCCTTTTTATAATTTTATAATGTATAAAAAATCCCCGGATCGCTGTAATCACGGTCCGGGGATTCTTTATGCTTTACCCCTCCACCAGATCAGACGGCATGGACAGTGATGAAGCATTTTTTCGCTTTTCATGGAACTCACCAATCAAAAAGCCGCCCGCGCAAACGCGCAGACGGCTGAAGTTATACGATTGGATTAGCCCTTGATGGCAGCGGCGACTTCAGCAGCGAAGTCCTCGTTGCGCTTCTCCAGGCCCTCGCCCTTGGTGAAGTGGGTGAAGGAAGCGATCTTGATGTCGCCGCCCAGAGCCTTCGCGGTGTCGGCGACGTACTTCTTGACGTCCATGCCTCCGTCCTTGATGAAGGCCTGGTCGACCAGGCAGGCTTCCTTGTAGAACTTGCCCAGCTTGCCGATGGCCATCTTCTCCTTGATAGCGTCGGGCTTGTTGGCAGTCTTGGGATCGTTGGCCATCTGAGCCAGAACGATCTCCTTCTCCTTGGCCAGAACGTCCTCGGGCACGTCGGACTCGTTCAGGTAGCTGGGGTTAGCAGCAGCGACCTGCATGGCGATGTCCTTGCCGAAGGCAGCGAACTCGGGCTTGGCAGCGACGTCGTCAGAGGTCTCGAACTTGACGATGACGCCGTGGGTGCCGCCGCCATGGACATAGGCAGCGCAGTGGCCCTCATAGCGGGCAAAGCGGCGAACCTTGATGTTCTCCTTGATGACGAGGATCAGAGCCTTCAGGGCATCGTCAACCGTGCCGTCGCCCATCTTGCAGGCCATCAGGGCCTCAACATCGGCGGGGTTCTCGTCAGCAACGACCTTGGCCAGGTTCTTGGTGAAGTCAACAAACTTGTCGTTCTTGGCGACGAAGTCGGTCTCGGCGTTGACTTCAACGACAACAGCGCAGTTGTCGAAAGCGACGGCGTACACCATGCCCTCGGCGGCGATACGGCCAGCCTTCTTGTTGGCGGCAGCCAGGCCCTGCTCACGCAGGATCTCAATAGCCTTCTCGAAGTCGCCGTCAGCCTGGGTCAGTGCCTTCTTGCACTCCATCATGCCGCAGTCGGTCTGCTTGCGCAGTTCCATAACGTCTTTTGCAGAAATAGCCATAGTTCTCAATGTCCTTTCTGAATTGGTTTGGGAAAAAAATCAATCCTCTTTGGTCTCGGCGGCAGGAGCGTCCTGAACGCCCTGCTTGCCCTCCAGCACAGCGCTGGCCATGGCACCGGAGATCAGCTTGACAGCGCGGATAGCGTCGTCGTTGCCGGGGATGACGTAGTCGATCTCATCGGGATCGCAGTTGGTATCGACGATAGCAACGATGGGGATGTTCAGCTTGCGGGCCTCAGAAACAGCGATGCGCTCCTTGTGAGGATCGACGATGAACATAGCCTTCGGCAGGGCCTTCATGTTCTTGACGCCGCCCAGGTACTTGTCCAGCTTGGCCATCTCGAGCTCGAGCTTGACGACTTCCTTCTTGGGCAGCAGGTCGAACGTGCCGTCCTCCTGCATGGTCTTGAGCTGCTCCATACGGTCGATGCGCTTACGGATGGTGCGGAAGTTGGTCATCATGCCGCCCAGCCAACGAGCGTTGACGTAGTGCATGCCGCAGCGGGTAGCCTCGTCACGAATGGACTCCTGAGCCTGCTTCTTGGTGCCGACGAACAGGATCTCGCCGCCCTGAGCAGCGGTGTCGCGCACGAAGTTGTAAGCCTCATCCAGCTTCTTCACGGTCTTCTGCAGATCGATGATGTAGATGCCGTTGCGCTCGGTGAAGATGTACTTCGCCATCTTGGGGTTCCAGCGGCGGGTCTGGTGGCCGAAGTGGACGCCGGCCTCGAGAAGCTGTTTCATAGATACGACTGCCATTGTTTGTTTCCTCCAAAAATTTAGTTTTTACCCTCCGCACTGCGGGGTTTCTGTTTTCTAACCTTTTGGGCGTGTTACCGCAAAAAAGGCACAAAAAAACAGCGCAATGCGTGTGTATTGCCTTAGTATAGTACCATACCCCGGCGCAAATTGCAAGTGTTTTTTGAAAATTTCTCGTTGCAGGCACGTTTTTCGCCTATGCAAGCTGTTATGTGCAACAAAAAAGACCTGGCAGAAAACTCTGTCAGGTCTTTGTGGTGGAGAATACCGGGATCGAACCGGTGACCTCTTGCATGCCATGCAAGCGCTCTCCCAGCTGAGCTAATCCCCCATGCTGGCGTCGTCGTGAAGCACCCGCTCCTGACGACGTCATTTATTATAGCAAACCGTTTTCAGAATGTCAAGCGTTTTCCTGAATTTTTTCAAGGTTTTTTAGTCGTTGTTACGGCGGCCCAGCATTCGGACAATATACAGGAAGATGTTGATGAAATCGAGGTAAAGATTCAGTGCGCCGATAATGGACGCTTTGTGCAGCATGGCTGCATCCCCGCCGAAGTAGGAGTAGTAATATTTCAGCATCTGGGTGTCATACGCCGTCAGGCCCATGAAAATCAGCAAACCGACGGCGCAGAGCAGCAGGTCCGCAATGCCGAAGTTCAGGCCGAACATACTCAGCAGACTGCCCATCAGTGCGCAGACGATCAGCGCGACCAAGCCGCCCATCAGCTTGGGGCCCCAGCCGGTCAGGTCGCGGTCGGTGACATTGCCGTACACAGCCATGACGCCGAAGTAGACCGCACCGACGAGGAACGCCAGGATCAGCGTGCCGTAGTCGTACGCCAGGAAGATGGAGCTGAGGTTGATGCCGTTGAGCACCGCATAACCGAAGAAAAGTGCCGTCGCCGTGGAGGGCTGCAATTTTTGCACCCGGGCGGACAGGACAAACACCATGACCAGCTCTGCGATGGAGGTAAAGATGAACAGGCCGGAGTTGATAATCGGGAAAATCAATCCGGACGCAACCGCGCCAATGCCGACGCCGAACGTGACAAGCAGGCCTGCAAACATCCAGCCGAAGCTCTTGGACATAAACTCGGAAAGCGTACCAAAGGGGCTTTCCACATACGAAATATTTGAATAATTGCGATTCATAGTTGCAATCTCCTTTCTTTATGATGTATTATACAGGTATTTGCACAGCAAATCATCACTAAATTGTGAAATTCCCAAAACAAAAGGTGCATTATGTCCAAAAAAGAGCCGTTTGGTATTTACATTCATATTCCCTACTGCAAGGCAAAATGCCGGTACTGCGATTTTTACTCGGCCCCAGGTGCACGCGGCGTGCCGCAGAGCTACGTGGACGCACTGCTGCGGGAGCTGGCGAGGAACACCCGCCGCCCCGATACTGTGTATTTCGGCGGCGGTACGCCCGGGCTGCTGTCGCCCGCACAGGTCGATGCTTTGATTCAAGCCGCTGCCCCCTTGCCCGGCGCAGAAATCACCTTGGAGGCGAATCCCGACATCGTGACGTCCGAGACGCTGCGCGGGTTCAGGGCAGCGGGCGTAACACGCATCAGCTTTGGTGTGCAGAGTGCCGACGATGCCCAGCTGCGCCGGTTAGGCCGCACCCACACGGCCGCCGGGGCTGCGCAGGCGCTGGCTTGGGCGCGGGAGGCCGGGTTTGATGAGATTTGCGGCGACATTATGCTGGCACTGCCCGAGTACACGAACGCCGAGTTTGACCGCACGCTGGCGTTGCTGCGCGACGGCGGCTGCACGCATATCTCGGCCTATTTATTAAAGGTAGAACCGGGCACAGCCTTTTACCGCAGCCCGCCTGCAGGCCTGCCAGACGGCGATGCGGCGGCGGATTTTTACCTGTACGCCGTGCAGCAGTTGGAGGCTGCGGGCTACCGTCAATACGAAATCAGCAATTTTGCCCGCCCGGGCCACGAAGGGCGGCACAATTTGTTATATTGGAACTGCAACGACTACTGGGGCATCGGCCCGGCAGCCCACAGTTGCGTGGACAATGTGCGGCGGTTCTGGCCCGGGGATGTGCAGGGGTTTATTGACGGCACGATCCACGAGGAAATCGAGGGCGACTGCACAGTCGAGGATTATCTGCTGATGCAGCTACGGCTGGTCAGCGGACTGGATATCGCCGAGTACGAGCGGCGCGGCGGGCGGTTCACGGCAGCGCAGCAGGCGTTCATGCGGCAGTGCGTGGGCCACGGGTATGCAACGCTGGATGGCAATGTGTTCCGCCTGACCCCCGCCGGGATGGTGGTGCAGAACGCGATATTGGCGGAATTGATGTGACAGGAAAAGCACGCCCACGCGATAGTTTTCGCGCGGGCGTGCTTTTTTATACTTCTTTTACCGGCCAGCCCAGCAGGTCGGCGGCGGTGCGGTCATGGGTGACCAAAATCGCGGGCCGCGCCCCTGCCAGCCGCTTTGTGGCGGCGACAGCATCGGCGACAAGCTCGGCGTCCATGCCGGTGAAGGGTTCATCCAGCAGCAGCGTGGCAGCATCCTTGCAGAGAAGCGCCCGCAGCAGGGCGGCGCGGCGCTTCTGCCCACCGGAGAGCCGTGCAGCGGGCAAGGCCAGCTCGGCATCGGTAAAGCCCAGGCCGCGCAGCTCCCGCTCTGCCTCCTGCGGTGACAGACCATGGCCTGTCAGCGTCAAGTTCACGGCGGCGGTCAGCTGCGGGCAGAGGCGATCCTCCTGAAAGACGGCGGCGGGCGTTTCCACGCCTGTGATCGTGCCGGAGTCAGCCGTTTCTAACCCCAGCAGAATGCGCAGCAGCGTCGTTTTACCACAACCGGACCGCCCCATCAGCACCATAGGGCGGTCGACCGTCCAGCTGAAATTCTGCAAAACCGGCGTGGTGCCAAACTTCTTGCAGAGATTTTCTATCACAATGCTCATGTGCGCACCTCCCCGCAAAGGCGGGCTTTCACCGTGCGCAGGCCCCAGGCCGCTACGGCGGACAGCACCGCCGACAGCAGCACGATAACCAGCGTCCAGGCAAACACATCTGGTGTGGACAGCGTGATTTTGGCGCGGTAGAGCGCGTCGCCAACGCTGTGATCCGGCAGACCGATGACCTCCGCCGAGACGCCGCTCTTCCAGCACATGCCCATGGCGGCGATGCAGCTTTCGCAGAACGACGGGAAAACGCCCGGCAGCCAGATGTACCGCAGCCGCGCGGACAGCGGCAGACGGTAGACTTTCGCCATTTCCAGCAGCTTCGGGTCGGTGTCAGCAATGCCGCCCAGCACACCCGCGTAGACCACCGGCAGCACATGGGTAAAGCTGACAATGACCGAAAGGTTCGCGCTGCGCACCCAGAGCAGGGCCAGAATGACAAAGCTGGCGACGGGCATGGCGCGGATCAGCTGCATGGCCGGGTCAATGAACACCCGCACCCAATGCCAGCGCGCCCCCGCCGCACCAAGAAGCAGGCCCCCCGCTGCTGCCAGCAGGAAGCCCGCCACTATGCGCAGCGCACTGAATACGATGCGCTGCCAGAACGCAGCCGTGGGTGCCAGCTGCGCCAGCGCCCCCAGCGTTTGCAAAGGCGTAGCCAGAAACAGCCCGCCGTGCCCCAGCCCCATGGCGGCAAACTGCCAAATCAGAATCCACACGAGGATAGCAGCGGCTTTTTGCCACAGCGGAGTTTGTAGGGGTCGATGCTCGCATCCGCCCCTGCAAGAGGGGATTAAATCAGATTTAGCCTGCATAGTAGAAGTCGTCGGCAGGCAGGGTGCCGCCCACACTGGCGGGGTCAGCGGCGTACAGAACGTTGAAGTACGTCTCGAGGTCGGTCTTCATCTCATCGCCGGTCTCAAAGATGATGTTGCACTGAGGCAGCGCCTTCTGGGCCAGAGCGGCCTTGGCAATGATGCCGTACTCCTCGCACAGGGCAGCGGTGCCTTCCAGGTCATTGTTTGCGGCCTCAACGCTGGCGGCATAACCGTCCATGAAGGCTGCGAACGCCTCGGGGTCATTCTCGACGGCATCCTTGCGGACGACCAGAACGCCGGTGACGAGCTTGGAACCGGCCACCTTCTGCCATTCCTCGTTCATGTCCAGGGCAACGCGCAGGCCCTCGACCTGGGACAGAGCGCTGGTGACGAAGGGCTGGGGCAGCATGGCAATGGTCGCCTCACCGGCCTGGACTTTGCTCAGGGCCTCGGTGGCCTCGCTGCAATACTCAATGGTGACGTCGCTGTCGGGATCGATGCCGTTCTCGCTCAGGACATAGCGCAGGACGTACTCAGGCGTTGCTCCCTTGCCGGTGGTGACGATGGTCTGGCCTTTCAGGTCCTCGACCGAATTGACAGTCTCGCCGTTCTCGACGATGTAGAGCACGCCCAGCGTGTTGATGCAGGCGACTTCGACTGCACCGTTGGTCTTGTTATACAGGGTCGCAGCCAGGTTGGCGGGCACAGCGGCGGCGTCCAGCTCGCCCTTGACCAGCAGCGGGACGATCTCGTCAGCCGCACCGTACATCGTGAAATTGTAGTTCTCGGCAACCTCATCGGCCATCAGGTTGACCAGGCCCATCGTGGTGGGGCCTTTCAGACCGGCAATGCGCAGGGCAGCCTCGGCGGCATCGGTGTCGGCGGACTCGTCGGTGGCAGGCTCGGCCTCGACGGCGGATTCAGCGGCAGATTCCACGGTGGACTCGGCCACGGATTCCGCAGCGGACTCGCTGACAGCGGCGGTAGCGCCGCAGCCAGCCAGAGATGCACAGAGAGTAAACGCCGTAACAGCGGCGAAAACACGTTTCAACTTCATAAAAATCTTATCCTCCTTGTTGCTTTTGCGGCCCTACTATACTATAATAAATGTGAATTGTCTGTTGCACTGGCAACAGGATACCCTTTTGTAACCACCCAAGGAGCCGTATGGACTATACACCCTACTACGAGACGATGCGCCGCACCCGCCTTTTGCGCGGGATGACCGACGCCGAGCTGGACACGCTGATGACCTGCTTTGCGCCCCGGGTGCGCCGCTATGCCAAGGGCGAGCTGCTGCTGATGGCCGGGTACGAGACGCGGGAAGTCGGCCTGGTGCTGGAAGGTTCCATCACCGCCAGCAAGCCGCTGGCCGACGGCAGCACGGTCGTTATCTCCCACATGGGGCCGGGCGGTGTGTTTGCCGATGTTTTGGCCGGTGGGCGCAGCCGCAGCCCGGTCAATGTAGCTGCTGCCGAGCCGTGCCTGGCGCTCTACCTGCCCTGCGAGGCGTTGCTGCGCCCCTGCGCCGCGCTGCACAGCGCCCATTTGAAGTTGCTGCAGAACTGGCTGGAAACCATCAGTGACAAATATTTTGCGCTGGACCGCCGTTTGGAGCTGATTTGCTGTAAGAGCCTGCGTGGGCGCATCTGTATGTGGCTGCTGGAACAGCGGGAGCGCTGCGGCGCGGACACCTTTACCACCAGCATGAACCGCACCGAGCTGGCTGCCTTTTTGAACTGCGACCGCAGTGCGCTTTCCCGCGAGTTGAGCCGTATGCAGGAGGAAGGGCTGATCGAGCTGTTCCGGGGCAGCTTTAAACTGCCGGATCCCGAGCGGCTGCGGGCCGCCTGCCCATAAGTACCCATAAAATAAACACATCGAGGTTATTTGTATGAACAACCGCACTGAACCGATTTTGTACATCGTCATCCCCTGCTACAACGAGCAGGAGGTTTTACCCATCACTGCGCCGATGTTTTTGCAGAAAATTAACGATCTGGCCGCGGCGGGCAAGATCAGCCCGGACAGCCGCGTGCTGTTTGTGAACGACGGCTCAAAGGACCGCACCTGGGAAATCATCAACGAATTGGCCACCAGTGACGAGCATTACGTCGGCATCTGCCAAAGCCGCAACCGCGGCCACCAGAACGCCGTGCTGGCGGGCTTGATGGAGGCAAAGAGCCGCTGCGACATCACCATTTCCATCGACTGCGACGGCCAGGACGACATCAACGCCATGGACGGCATGGTGGATGCCTACCGCGACGGCTGCGATATCGTCTACGGCGTGCGCAGCAAGCGGGATACCGACACGTTTTTCAAGCGTTTTACCGCCGAGAGTTTCTACAAAATCCTGAATGCCATGGGTGCGGAAGTTGTCTTTAACCACGCGGACTACCGCCTGATGAGCGCCCGCGCACTGGAAGAGTTTGCGAAATTCAAAGAGGTCAACCTGTTCCTGCGCGGCATGGTGCCGCTGGTGGGCTTTAAATCCACCTGCGTGACCTACGAACGCCACGAGCGCATTGCGGGCGAGAGCCACTATCCCCTGTCCAAAATGTTGGCGCTGGCTTTCGACGGCATCACGAGTTTGTCCATCAAGCCGATTCGGTTCATCACCGGCTTTGGCGTGTTTGTGGCGCTGGTCAGCTTCATCGGCGTGCTGTGGGCTGTCATTGAGGCCGCCATGGGCCTGACCGTTTCCGGCTGGGCATCGATGACGAGCATCATCTGCTTTGTGTCTGGCGTGCAGCTGATTTGCCTGGGCGTGATCGGTGAGTACATTGGCAAAATCTACCTGGAATCCAAGCACCGCCCGCGCTATATTATCAGCGAAACGACGCCGAATTTTGGTGAAGCCAAGGAGGATGCACAATGAGCCGCCAGGTATGGAAGGGGTCTACCCTGCTGAACCCGGAGCCGCCGGTGTTGGTCAGCTGCGGCAGCCCCGACAAGCCGAACCTTATCACCGTGGGCTGGACCGGCACCATCTGCACCCAGCCGCCGATGCTGTCCATCAGTGTGCGGCCCGAGCGGTACAGCCACCATTTAATTCAAGAAAGCGGCGAGTTCGTCGTGAACCTGCCCACCGAGAGCTTAGTCCGGGCCATCGACTGGTGCGGCGTCAAGAGCGGCCGCGACGTGGACAAGTTTGCCGCCATGCACCTGACCGCCGCCCCCGCCGCCAAGGTGGGCACGGTTTTGGTCGAGGAAAGCCCGGTGAATTTGGAGTGCAAGGTCACGCAGGTCATTTCTTTAGGCAGCCATGACTTGTTCTTGGCGGAGTGCGTCGCCGTAGATGTGGACGAGCGGCTGCTGGATGAAAGCGGGAAATTGTGCTTGAACAAGGCAAAGCTGATTGTGTACAGCCATGGAGATTACCTGGCGCTGGGGCGCAAACTGGGCAGTTTTGGGTATAGTGTCAGGAAGAAGAAAAAGGCGATCAAAAAATAATAGGGGCAAATTCCATATCCGCCTCTCGGCTAGAAGGCCGCCGCGCTGTAAAGGCAAGGCTGCGGGCCGCAGATGTGCGGCCCCTACAACTCTGCTAAAGCACAAATAAAAACACCGTTCACAGAGATTTTTCTCCGTGAACGGTGCTTCTTTTTTACAATATTCCCTTACTCTTGAGGATGCCGACCAGCACTACGATGACCAGAGCGGCTACGCAGACGCCGATGAAGATGTCTATGTATTTCAGCGGGACCTTGCGGAAATTCTCGTAGAAATTCTCAAAGGCATTCAGCTGACTGCGGTCGGGGCGGTCGGGTTTCTTTTCGGTCTCGGGAGTAGTCTTTTCTTCGCCCATAGGTTACTTCTTCGCCAGGTACTTGCGCAGGTCAAGGGCAACGGCGATGACGATGACAAGGCCCTGTGCAATGTAGGTGTAGGCGGGGTCGACGCCGAGGAACTGCAGGCAAATCTTCAGGACTTCAAAGACCAGAACACCGACCAGAACGCCGGAGACCTTGCCGACGCCGCCGTTGGTGGAAACGCCGCCGATGGTGCAGGCTGCGATAGCTTCCAGCTCATAGCCGTTGCCGGTGTTGGTGGAAGCGCCGCCGGCCTTTGCGCCGACGAGGAAGCCACCGAGAGCATACATGCAGGAGGCCAGGATGTAGATGCGGATCAGGGACGCGGTGACGTTGACACCGGCAACCTGAGCGGCGTTCTCGTTGCCGCCGATGGCGTACATGTACTTGCCGTGACGAGTCTTATTGTACAGGAACCAGAAGAAGATGCCGACGATCAGCGCAAAGATGGCCAGGAACGGGATGGGGCCCAGCGTGCCGCTGGCAACGGTCAGATAGCTCTGCTTGTAACCGCCCATGGGCTGGTTGTTGGTGATGACGGAGCACAGGCCGTAAACGATGGTCTGCATGCCCAGCGTAGCGATGAAAGGAGGAACCTTCAGGAATGCGATAATGCAGCCGTTGATGGCACCGAAGCAGGCCATGATCGCCATGACGATGAGCAGGGCCACGGGCCACGGAATATCGGGCAGCCAGGGCAGCATGCGGGCAGAGTAGTCAACACTCTGCAGCAGCATGGCGGAGAAGCAGGCGGCCAGGCCGACCTGGCGGCCGGCGGACAGGTCAGTGCCCTTGGTAATCAGGCATCCCGAAACGCCGCAGGCGATGATGAAACGCGGGGCGACGTTCAGCAGCAGGTTTTTGCCGTTTGTCTCGGTAAAGAAGTTCTGGGTCGTGCAGCCGACGAAGAGGGCCAGCAAAATGATCAGAATAATGATCGCGTTATTGGACAGGAATTTTTTAAAGTTGAATTTTTTCTCCATTTTCGGATTCCTCCTTATTCAAACTGGGTAGCCAGCGTCATGATGTTCTCCTGGTTCGCCTTATCACCGTCGATAAAGCCGGTGCAGCGGCCATCGCACATGACCATGATGCGGTCAGACATACCGATCAGCTCGCTCATTTCGGAGGAGATCATGATGATGCTCTTGCCCTGTTTGGCCATCTCGGCGATGATGCAGTAAATTTCATACTTTGCACCGACGTCGATACCGCGGGTCGGCTCGTCCATGATGAAAACATCGGGGTCGTTGGCCAGCCAGCGGGCGATCAGCACCTTCTGCTGGTTACCGCCGGACAGCGATTGAATCTGCGTTTTGGAGGACGGCGTCTTGATGGACAGCTTGGCGACATTATCCTGCACGAGCTTTTCGATTTTGTTGTCGTCCAGCATGATGCCGCCGATCAGATACTTGTTCAGCGATGCAATGGAGACGTTATCCGCAATGGAAAGCACACCCAGAATACCGGTCGCGCGGCGGTCCTCGGTCAGCATGGCGATGCCGTTTTTGATGGCGTCCTGCGGCTGGTTGATGGTCAGTTCCTTGCCCTTATAGGTGATGGTGCCCGACGTGTGGCAGCGCAGACCGAACAGACCTTCCATCAGCTCGGTGCGCTGGGCACCGACCAGACCCGCAACGCCGAGGATCTCGCCCTTGCGGACGTTGAAGTTGACGTGACGGAAGCTCTTGGGGTTGATGGATGTGAAGTCCTTGACCTCAAACACGACCTCACCGGGTGTATTCGAGCGCGGCGGGTAGAGGTTCGACAGCTCACGTCCGACCATCTTGGTGATGATCATATCGGTGGTCAGTTCCTTGGCCTCCCAGGTGCCGATGTACTGGCCGTCGCGCATGATCGTGACTTCGTCGCTGATGCGAAGAATTTCGTCCATCTTGTGGCTGATGTAGACGATGGAGACGCCCTTGGCGCGCAGCTCGTTCACGATGGTGAACAACGCCTCGACCTCGGCCGCCGTCAGCGAGGAGGTCGGCTCGTCGAGGATCAGCACCTTGCAGTCTGCGGAGACCGCCTTGGCGATCTCAACCAGCTGCATCTGGGAAACGCTCAAGGTTCCGAGCTTTGCGTGCGGATCATAATTCAGGTGGACTTCCTTTAAGACCTTGGCCGCATCCTCGTACATCTTGTCGTGGTCGATGACGGTGACGGGTCCGTATTTCTTGGTTGGGTAGCGCCCGACGTAGATATTCTCGCCGATGGAACGCTCCGGGATGGGCTGCAGCTCCTGGTGCACCATCGCAATGCCGCGGTTCAGTGCATCCAGAGGTCCCTTGATCTGGACCTCCTGTCCCTCATAAATGACCTTGCCTTCGTCCATGTGGTAGATACCAAACATGCACTTCATCAAGGTAGACTTGCCCGCGCCGTTCTCTCCCATCAGCGCATGGACGGTGCCGGGTTTCAATTTCAGCTGTGCGTGATTCAGTGCCTTGACGCCGGGGAACGTCTTGACGACATCACACATCTCCAAGCGGTACTCTGACAATTCGCTGGCCCCCTTTAATCTTTTGTAACCTTTTCACGAAAAAAGGGTGCGTGCGCCTGCGCACACGCACCCCGATTGTTCTGGTTTAAGCTGTGGCTTTTGTCAAATTACTGGAAGTCCTTGACGTTGTCAGGGGTAACCTTGACGTAGTCAACGTAGACGCTCTGGTTGCCAGCCTCGAAGGTCTTGCCGCCCAGCAGCTCCTCCATGGAAGCAACAGCCTGCGTAGCCTGACCCTTAGCGTCGTTCAGAACGGTACCGGTCATGTTGCCGTTGGCAACTTCGTTCTTGGCAGCGTCCAAAGCGTCAACACCGACGAGGTAGATGTCCTTGTTAACGGTGCGGCCGGCAGCCTGAATAGCCTGCAGAGCGCCGATAGCCATGTCATCGTTGTTGCAGAAGACGACTTCAATCTGATCGCCGAACTTGGCGAGGTCGTTCTGGCAGATTTCCTGGCCCTTGTTACGGTCCCAGTCACCGCGCTGCAGGTCGAGCTGCTCGACCTCAACGCCGGCATCGGTCAGAGCCTTGACGGAGTACTCGGTACGCAGCTGAGCATCGATATTCTCGGGGTCGCCCTGAATCATGATGTAGGAAACCTTGCCGTCGCCGTTGATGTCACCCTTGTTCTCAGTGTCGAGGATCAGCTCGCCCTGGAAGGTGCCGGACTGAGCAGCGTCGCAGCCAACATAGACCAGCTTGTCGTAAGCGGACATCTGATCGGCGGTGGGCTCACGGTTGATCAGGACGGTGGGAACATCGGCACCCTTGACGGTGGAGATGATCTGGTCGGCAGCGGAGGTCATAACGGGGTTGATGATCAGTGCGTCAACGCCCTGGGTGATGAAGGTGTTGATCTGCTCGTTCTGCTTGGCCTGGTCATTATTGCCGTCGACGATGGTGACCTCGTAGCCCTTGCCCTCGAGGATCTCCTGCAGAGCATTACGGTAGGTGGTCATGAAGGCATCGTCGAACTTGTAGATGCAGACGCCGACCTTACCGCCCTGAGTGGCCTCGGTAACGCTCTCAGCTGCGCTCTCGGCAGCAGAGGTAGCGGCGGACTCAGTAGAGGCAGCCTCGCTGGAAGCGGGGGTGGTGGAAGCGGAGCCGCCGCAAGCGGCGAGGGATACGGCCATGCAGCCCGCGAGGGCCAGAGCAGTGAGTTTCTTCATGATAAGTTTCTCCTTCTTTTTAAGCAGTGGATTTTTTCCGGGTCGCTTGTAGAGGGGCGAACCCTGTTGACAGTTATTATAATACTCGGGGTGCGGGGAAAAAACAAGGTGAAATTTCACCGACGAAAAGGGGAATTTTCCACCATTTAGGACAGTTTGCCCAGTTGAATCGGTTCCATTTTGTGCAGCTTGCGCAGCAAAAGTGACAAAATGGTTATAGGCGTTTGATTTTTGTAAGAATTTTTAGGGGTAAAAAAGAAAATCCTCCCTCGTTTACAAGGGAGGTAAGCCCGAAGGGCCGGAGGGAGTTGCGTAAGGCAGACGGTCGTTTATGGGAAAGCTGCGGGCCGCACATGTGCGGCCCCTACAGCACGGCTGCGTTTTAATGCGGCAACCATATGGAAAACGGCCCGGGAGGGATACATATTTCACCCAAACGGGAACAATGCCTTTTGCTTATCCATGGCGAACATATTGTCCCGGGTGATGATGCGGGTGGTGGTGACGGTGGATTCTTCCAAGCTGCTCCCCTGCCCGGCCAGCAGCTCGTAGGCGCTCTCGACGCCGAAATAGCCCATGCCATAGGTATTCTGCACGATCAGCGCGTCCACCACGCCGGTCTGTAAGGCGTCGATGGTCTCGATGTTCGAGTCGAACGCCACCAGCCAAAGATCATCCGCCCGCTGCATCTGCTGTACGGCGCGGGCTGCGCCCACGGAGGTGGCCTCGTTGAAGGCAACCAGCACGTTGATTTCGGGGTGCTCACGCAGCATGGACAAAGCCTCGCTGCGGGCGCTGACGGCGTTGGAGTGGGTCGGCATGGCGGCGACGACCTCTGCCCGGCCACTGTCCGCAAAAGCGTCGCGTGCGCCCTGCTCGCGGTCGCGGCCATTGGCACCGTTGACCTCGTAGTTGATAAGGCCGACGTAGAGTTGGCCATCCATGCCGTCCAGGGCGCTCTGGGCGGCCATCTGGCCCGCGCCGTAGTTGTCCGCGCCGATGTAGGCCGCCACATGGGCGGAGTCCACCGCCGAGTCAATGCCGATGATGGTCACACCCGCCGCGGCCGCGGCATCGATGGCGGCAGCGTTCTTTTCATAGTCGATGGCGGAAAAGACAATGGCCTGTGCACCGTCCTCGACGGCCTTCTCGATCATGCGATCCTGTTCCTCGTAGTCTTCCTCGCTGTTGGGGGCCGCGATGGTCAGCTGCATATTGTACTCGGTGGCGGCAGCCTCCGCGCCGGTAAAGACAGCGTTCCAGAACTCCGAATCCTTGGATTTTGCCACTAACGCCACCTGGTAGCGGGCCGTGTTGCTGTCCGTGGCCTGCATGGCACAGCCCGCCAGCGCCGCCGCCAAGGCCAGCGGCAGCAGACGTTTAACGCAGTTTGTCATAGTCGCCCTCCCTGTCCTCCGGCACGCGCGGAGTGCGGATGGTTACGGTCGTGCCCTCGTAGGGGGCACTGACGATGGAGATGCCGTAAGCCGCGCCGAAGTAGATGCGCAGCCGGTCGTTGACGTTCTTGACACCAATGCCGGTGCGGTCGCTGGGTTCATTCTGCAAAAGTGCCGCCACCTGCTCCGGCTCCATGCCGATGCCGTCGTCCGCCACAATAAGCAGAATATCGTCACCGTCGGGCTTGACCGTGATCTCAATATGGCCGGAATCGACCATCAAATCCAGGCCGTGGACAATGGCGTTTTCGATGATGGGCTGCAGGGTGATTTTGTTGCACAGACAGTGCAGGCAGCTCTCGTCCACCGTGAAATGGTAGGTGAACTGGTTCTTATAGCGGTATTTTTGGATTTGCAGGTAGGCTTCGGCGTGCTGCAGTTCTTTTTCAATCGGGATCAGTTCGTGCCCACGGCTGATGCTGATGCGGAAGAGCCGCGCCAGCGCGTGGACCATCTGGACGGCGTCGGCATTTTTGCCACGTTCGCACATCCAGGCGATGGAATCGAGCGTGTTGTAGAGAAAATGCGGGTTGATCTGAGCCTGCAGCGCCTTGAGTTCGGTCTTGCGCAGCACAACTTCCTCCTCGCGCACGGTGGTCATCAGCCGCTGGATACGGCCCACCATATGCCCAAAGGAGTCCGAGAGGTTCTGCACCTCCCGCGTGCCGCGCACCGACTGGAACGCAAAGTGGTCGGCATCCTGCTCAAACTGCTCCATGGCGGTTTCCAGCTGCTGCAAGGGGCGGGACAACGAGCGGGACAACACCCAGCCCACGATGAGCGCCGCAAACAGGATCAATACGGCGGTAGCCACAGCGATGCGGGCCATCTGCCAGAAGCTCTCGTTGACGGTCTCGTCGATGTAGCTGACACCGACGACGCGCCACGGGCTGCCCGGCACGCGCTGGACGCTGTAAATGACGGTATCCTCGACATAGGTGCCGTCGCCAAGGCAGGCCAGACGGCCCGCTTCCTCCTTTTTCAGGCCCGCGTACAAAAGCTGCTGCTGCGGGTGGTAGACCATGTTGCCGCGTTCGTCCATCAGGTAGCAGTAGCCGTGCTGGCCAATGCCGACGTTGCTGATGGTGGCAGCCAGCTCCTTGAAGCTCAAATCCACCGAGAGCCAGCACCGCGCAGTGTCACCTTCCGGCACGATACGGATAACCGACACAACCCAGGGGTAGTAACCTTCAAAAATCGACTCGACGTGGGGCGTGCTGATGTAGCCGTGGCCCAGGCGGCGGGCGGTGGTCAAATCAAAGGAAAGGTTCCGCAAAATCGCATCCTTGGGTTTGCGGCCCTCCTGCGCCCAGCAGTCCAGCAGCTGGCCGTCTGCATCGTAGGCGGTGATGGCTGCGACCTCGGGCCGGGCGGTGAGGAACGCGCTCAAAAAGGCGTCGCGGCGGGCGGTGTCGTCGTCCAGCCGCTCCATGACGATAGAGACGGCGCTGTCCATTGTGCTCACATAGTTGCCCACGGTCCCCACGACCTGGCTGACGGCCTGGGCACTGTTCGTGCGGGCGGCCTCGATCACGGCGCTGCGGTAGCTGCGCAGAAACAGCGTCGTGCAGAGCGTCAGCACTGCCACCGCCACGGCGGAAATCAGCGCGGCGGCCAGGGGCGCAGTGCGGGGCGGGCGCTTCATGCGTGGACCTCCCCCGCTGCGCGGGCGCGGCGCAGGGCCACCGGCGACGTACCGCTGTACTTTTTAAAGCAATAGCTAAAGTAGTGCTGGTCTGTATAGCCGCAGCGGCGGGCGATTTCCTGTATCTGCAAATCAGTGGTAAGCAAAAGCTGCTGCGCGGTCTCCATGCGGCGGCGCACCAGAATGTTGATGAAGGTTTCCCCTTCCGACTTCTTGATGCAGGCGCTCAAATGGTTGGGGCTGACATCCAGCATGGCCGAGAGGGACGCCAGAGACAGATCCTCGTCCATGTAATGCTGCCCGATGATTTCCAGCGCACGCTCACACAGGCTGCCGGTCTTGCGGGCATCTGCCGTAAAGCTGACGCCGCCCTCGCCCTCGGCGGCGGCGCGCAGGGCTTCGATGGCCTGCTTGTAGGCGTCATTCAAGCTAGCAAATTGGGTAGCTTCGCGGCTGATGCCCACATTGGCCGTGCGGCCCAGGGCGCGGTCCGCCAGCTGGCAAATCTCGTCGGCGAGAATATGCAGATATTCCTCAAAGTCCGAAGGGTTGCCCAGCAGCACCGCCACAACGCGGCCGCAGCAATAAAACACGAAATGCCGTAAGTATTTGTTGGCGCTCTGCTCCACCAGCTGGGTAAAGCCCGCCTCATAGTCGGTGGGGCCGTCCAGCACAGCGGCCAGCACGACCAGAGCGCTGCGGTCGTCGGTACCGCGCAAAAGGCCGAGCTCCGCAGCCATATTGCGCAGGCGATTCTCCAAATCGTCGGGGGCGCTATCATAGTGCTCCAACACGAGCGGGATCAGGAATGCGGCGCGGTCAGCGTGGGCGGTGTCGGCGCGGCGCAGTCCTGCATAGCGGGCGTCGATTTTCTCGTGGATGGATTTCAGCTCTGCCGCCAGGCCGTCCATCGTCAGCGGCTTGAGCATATAGCTGATGATGTTGTACTGGATGGCCTGCTTCGCGTATTCGAAATCGTCAAATCCGCTCAAAAATGCAATGTGCATGGCGGGGCGAATCTCGCGCACCTGGCGGGCCAGCTCAATGCCCGAGATAAACGGCATACGGATATCGGTCAGCAGCAGGTCAGGTTCCAGCCGCTCGACGAGTTCCAGCGCGTCCAGGCCGTTGCTGGCACTGCCAACGAGGTGGAAGCCGAGGGCTTCCCAGGGGATCATGGTACAGACGGCCTCGCGCAGTTCGTCCTCATCGTCGGCCACGATGACGGTGTAGATGTTTTTGTCAGCCATACTCTTTTCCTTTTTACATCCAGATTTTTACAGCCAGAATTGAACCAGGCGGCTCACGTTTTCATACAGGGCGGGGTTTTGGCCCATCAGCTGGGGCTCCGCCGCAAAATAGACGCAGAAGTTATAGCACGCCCCCGCCAGCGCGGCCACCGGCAGCGCCAGGCGCAGGGTCTTGACCAGCGGCGCAATGGGGCAGGCTTGCAGGGTGTTTTCGGCCAGCAGCCAGGCCAGTGCCGCCGCCAGCAGCTGCGGGCCGAGCCAATCGCTCTGGTAGCGGTAGAGCATCCCGGCCATCTGGCAGTCCACGAC
>ENA-ORUU01000082-ORUU01000082.1-human-gut-metagenome-genome-assembly--contig:-NODE-82-length-101162-cov-15.7192_pt1 | contig 101162 bp, 96 predicted proteins | sample MGYA00242085_ERZ509221 | MGnify/ENA primary metagenome ERZ509221 (study PRJEB26280, sample SAMEA2338809) | human gut metagenome | biome: human gut; feature: human-associated habitat; material: faeces... | reverse complement strand
GACCGCCGCAACATGGTAGATGTAAAAAGTATCGCTATCTAACCCCAGCAAAATTTGTTCCGGTATATCCGTCATCCACATAATATTTTGTATCCGTTAAACCCATTTCTTTTGCTTTTTGTGATAGCAGCTTCTTTTGATTGCCTATGGAGTTACTCTCGCTTTCTGTTCCGTCATCACGGGACAAACGACAATATAGAGCCGTTATCCCTATTTGGTTTTTGTTTTTCGACTGCATTTAATCCTCCTTTCCGACAGTCGAACAATCATATTCATCTGTCATTTTATCATTGATGCTGTCAACAGACAATTCTGCGAAATCGCCCGTGAGATATTTTTTCAATCTGTTATTCAAATGATTGCTGTCGCTATATTTTTTAATGTTAAAATCCTCAAATTTACCGCAAACAATATATCTTACTCCGTTTATCATATATTCGCCTGTACCCAAGCTAAAATTTGTTATTTGCTTTTTCATATCATCTCTCCCTCTCACGCTGTCGGATTAAATATTTTCTGTAATGCTCGCAAGCTTTAATTATGAAATCTTCGGTCTTTTGTTTATCCAAACCTTTTGGCAAGACATCACGCAGCTTGTCGGCAGGTATTCGCACTTGCTCTTTTTGATTTGGCTTTTCTTCATTGAGAACGGCGAAAACCGTATCGACGAAAAAGTTGCCGTCTTTACTGAATTTTCTTAATCGCTGTGCCTGCGATAATGACGGTGTTGCGTCGGTAAATTCTATTTGTTCAAGTAATATTTGTTGTTCATATTCCGACAGATATGAAAGTTCAACCGCAGGAGTAAAGGCTATCCTTTCCTCGTCAACAAGTTTAAGTAATTCGGGTATTAAGTTTGTTAAGCGGATATATCGCTGAACATTTCTGCCGCTTTCGGTATCGGATATGTTATCTCTTGACTTGTGGACAACTTGTCCATAAGTTTTACCTTGATGTTTCAAAGCCTCTGATTTCATTTTGTATGCAAAAGCTTTTTCGCTCGGTAAAATATGTTCACGGTGTATGTTTGAATCCACCATTTGCACAATCGCCTCGTCTTTTGTTAATTCTTTTATTGTCACGGGTATGCTTGTTATCCCCAATTCCTTGCACGCTTCAACTCGTCTGTGTCCGCTGATAATTTCATATTTACCTGCCGGAAAAGAACGAACTATTATCGGTTCAAGCAATCCGTTTTCTTTTATGCTTTCTGTTAATTCTTGTTGTTCGATTCCGTTTCTTTTCTTAAACGGATGATTTTCAAAGGGAACAAGCAAATCTATACTTATGTTTTTTATCATTTTAATCTCCATATATATTCTTTTCTCGGCCGGTAACAGTCTTAATCTTCTAAGTCTTATTACCTTCCGTTATTCGGAAATCAAGAAAACCGAAAATCAGAATTGTTTCAGATAGATAATGCTCGGCTTCCCCTGACCTTGTCTTTTGCGAATAATCAAATCTGCGACTTCAAGTTCGAAGAATAACTTGCATATCTTTTCGTGACCGAAATGCAGTTTTTCCTGAGCGGATTTTATTGTGAAATATTGATATACTCTGCCTTGATTATCTATCCAGCCGTTTTTGACGGACAGATACATTCGGTCAAGTAAAAGTCCGTACAGCATTTTTGCATCGGTTGAAACCGATTTGTACTTTTCTTCAAATAACGCTTTAGGTACTTTGTAGAATGCAAAGTTTTTGGCATCCGATGTTTTGAAATATCTGTTCACTGTGTTACCTCCGTTTCTGTATTGATTTGGTGCCGAAATCGGTAATTTTTTCTTTTGTATCGACATTTTATTGAAAACAAGTATCGCTATATCAAATTAACCGCTGTCGTCATATTCATGGCGATTTTTAATGCTTTTTGCACCTCTTTTGGATTTGTACTTTGGGCAGAAAACAACGATTGCCGTGTGGCTCTGCTTGCATTTGTTTTTGCATTTGAGACAAAGGCTGTTATATGTTCTTCTGCCTGTTTCGGGATTTATGAAAAAAACCCATTCTTGTTTTGCTTTCTTTGATAATCTCGGCATTGTAAAAACTCCCTTCACTTGTTTAAACCGGGAGAGGCATTTTGCACCCCCTATTTGCAAATAAATTTTCACCTCTCACTTGGTAGGCAACGAAAACGATCAAAAATTAACCCTCTGACCAATATTTTTTTATTACTCCTTCACTTGTTTGAACAGAGAACGCTTTTTTTGGGGGTGTTTTTGAAAAATTTATATTTTTAACATTTACCTCTCTACTCATTTGGACAAAGGGTGACGAAATGCACACCCATTTTCTCGATTTGCAAAATGTTTTTATTTACCCCCCATTTGTTTGAACCGGGAGAGCCGTTTTGTACCCCCTCCGAAGAAAAAAGTTTACGAAAATAAAAAAATCCCTCCGATTTATCAAATCGAAGGGGAAAAGTGAGTTTGAGTTTTGTATTGAATTTTAATCGGCAATTTGAACTTCAGTCCGAATTACAGTACGCCGAATGAATTTGTATGGTGGAAATCAGTATTCAATTATGCTATAATTATTTTATATATCAAAATAGATGCGCAAAGCATAGCTTTCATTGCTTTGAAATTTTAACTTTAATAATCATCGGGAAAGGTAAACGAAAATGGCTAAAAAGAAAACTGATGAAAAATCACTGAACATAGACAATATTTTATTTAACTGCAGAAACTATTTGCGTGCCGCACGAAATTCAGGCTCGTTTTTTGAAAAAAGAGATATGATGCTTACTCTTGTATTTTTACGCTTTATCGGAGAAAAATACGAAGACGGAGTTAAGGCACTCCGCCAAACCTTAATTGAAAAAGGACTTGACCCGGATGATGAAAATATAAAAGCGGCATTTTTTGATGATGCCACATTTGCAGACGGAACATATAATCTTCCCATAGAGTCAAGATGGTCAACCATAATAAACACGCCTGCACCAAAACTTAATGTTGCTCTTGATACCGCTTTAATCAGACTTGAGGAGGAAGACCCTCAGTTGAAAGGCTGTTTTATTAACGGTACATTTACAACAAGAAATTTAGCTCCGAATGATATAAAGAAAATTGTGGATGAGGTTAATAAAATCAGTCATAAAGAGTTTGGAAAAGATAGAGACTTAATCGGGTATGTGTACGAATATTTCCTTAAAGAATTTGCTGTTAATGCCACAAAGGAAGAGGGCGAATTTTATACTCCTCACGATGTTGTTCAGCTTATTGCCACTATGATTGAGCCTTATAACGGAACATTATATGACCCTTGCTGCGGTTCGGGCGGTATGTTTGTGCAGAGCGCAGCACTTGTAAAATCAAAGCAGGGCAACCTTAACAGTATCAATGTTTACGGTCAGGAAAAAGAGCCGGCAACCTATCGTCTTGCAAAAATGAATTTGGCACTCCGTGGCATAAGTCACAATCTTGGCAGCGAGGCGGATTCTTCTTTTACTCACGATTTACACGAGGGTTTGCGCTTCAATTATATTATGGCTAACCCGCCTTTTAACCTTAAAGGCTGGTATAACGACAACTTAAAAAATGACCCACGCTGGGCGGATTATGCCACACCGCCCGAAAGCAACGCAAACTATGCTTGGATTTTACATATACTTTCCCACTTGAAAGCTGACGGCGTTGCAGGTTTCCTGCTTGCAAACGGTGCTTTGAACGATAGCGACACTTTAGATATTCGCCAAAAACTTATTGAAAATGACAGGGTTGAAGCGATTGTTGTTCTTCCGAGAGAATTGTTTATTACAACAGATATAAGCGTTACCCTTTGGATTCTTAACAGAAATAAAAAAGGCGGAAATTATCACGGCAGAAATCTCCGTAACCGTGAGCACGAAATTCTTTTTATGGATTTGCGTCAATGGAAAGAAAATCCAGTTAAACATGAGAATAAAAAGAAAGTTTTCCTGTCCTCAAAAGACTCCAAAAACACCGAGAATATAACAATAAACCTCGCCGGTCAAATCGAAAAAGCGGCTGAAATTTACCACACTTGGCAAAATGAAGGAACTGTCAGCGAAAAATATGCAGTACCTGAATTGTATCGCTCTGTAAAGGTGTATGACAGCCAGTTGACAGACGAAGAACGAAAAAACAATGTTCCTACAATCGAATCAAAAGGATATACACTTACTCCGAGTAAGTATATTGAGTTTATTGACCATGATTTGAAAATCGATTATGAAAAAGAAATGGCTCGAATTCAGGCTGAAATGCAGGAAATTATGAAGCAGGAAAAAGAATCCCAGCAAATGCTGGAAGATGCATTTAGGGGGATTGGATATGGCATTGACTAAGTATAAAATTGGTGATTTGATAACAACCGTTGATGAAAGAAACACAATTGGAATTCGTGATTTTTATGGCATTAATATAAATAAAGAATTTATGCCAACAGTTGCTAATACTGAAGGTCTTGACGAAAGAAAGTATAAAGTAGTCAGAAAAAATCGTTTTGTATATAGCGGTATGCAAACGGGAAGAGATGAATGCATACGAATTAGTATGTACACAAAAGATAAACCGATTCTTGTTTCGCCTGCTTATGTTACTTTCGAAGTAACTGCATTAAGCACTGTCCTTCCTTTATATTTTTTTCTGAGATTTTTGACAAAAGAAAAGGATAGATATGGTGCGTTCTGTAGTGATGGCAGTATTCGTTCAAATCTTGATTGGGAAGTCTTTTGCGATATGAATATTGAACTCCCATCTATTGAAATTCAGCAGAAATATGTTGATGTTTACAATGCAATGCTTGCCAATCAGCAAAGCTATGAGCATGGCTTGGATGATTTGAAATTGACTTGCGATGCGTATATAGAGGAGTTAAGAAGAAAAACACCATGCGAAAAAATTGGTAAGTATCTATCTGAATGCAATGAAAGAAATAATGTCGGACTAACAGTTAATAATGTTCGTGGAATTGCGACGAGCAAAGAGTTTATCGACACTAAAGCCAATATGGACGGTGTTTCTTTGAGTAACTATAAGATGATTCACCCGAATGAAATTGCATATATTTCCGATACTTCTCGTAGAGGAGATAAAATTTCTCTTGCAATGAATTCTTCGGATGAAATGTATTTGGTATCATCTATTTCAACTGTATTCCGCACAAATAAGGAGCACCTTCTGCCTGAATATCTGTTTTTGTTTTATTCAAGGACTGAGTTTGACAGATATGCACGCTTTAATTCATGGGGTTCTGCGAGAGAGACATTTAATTGGAATGATATGTGTGATGTCAAAATCCCCATTCCAGATATAACAATCCAAAAGTCAATTGCAGAGATGTACATGGTATATAACAAACGTAAAAAAATTAACGAACAGTTAAAGGTTCAAATCAAAAACATTTGCCCTATTTTGATTAAAGGCTCGTTGGGGGAAAACTAAAGGAGAAAAGAAATAATGACACATCAATACCTTAATCCATACATTCTCCATTATTTAACCGAGGACAAAACCAAAAGTGCTATTATGCTCACTGCGCCTTGGGGTTCAGGAAAAAGTTTCTATATTCAAAATGAACTGAAACCGTTTCTTGAAAAAGAGGAAAACGGAAGTCACAAATGCCTTGTGGTATCTCTGTACGGTTTGAAAGAGCTTTCTGAAATAAGCAAAGCTTTGTATTTGGAAAGCCGTGCAAAATTTTTAAATAATAATTCCGAAAAAATGGAAGCCGGAAAATTGGCAACAAAAACTATATTAAAAGGTGTTACCAGCTTTTTGGGTATTGATCTTTCGCATTCAGATGAAGATATGCAGAAGCTTTTTGAGTCTATTGATCTTTCAGGGAAACTCATCATCTTAGAAGACTTGGAACGTTCCGGAATTGATATTCTTGAAGTGCTTGGGTATGTTAATAATCTTGTTGAACAGGACGGCGTAAAAGTGTTGTTGGTTGCAAACGAAGAGGCGATTAAACAATATAAACCTTTAACGACTACTACAGAAGACCAACAAAATGTCGTTGAATTGATGTATAAAGCAACAGATAACAATGACAGAGAATTTACAGAAACAGCAAAAAAATATTTAGAGATAAAAGAAAAAACCATAAGTGACACTATTCAGTTTGAGGAAGATTATTCAATGGCTATAAGTGATATTATTCACTTATTTGATGATGAAATCTTGAATAGATTTGCTAATGATAGCAATGTAAAAGATATATTAAATGTAATGAAATCATGCGAAACATTTAATTTGCGCTCTTTTATTTTCGTTTGCCAAAAGTCATCTGACATTTTCAAAAAGCTCGACAAAAAATATCTTTCTGATGATAATTTTGTTAAGGCTATATTTTTCGGAACGCTATTTTTTGTATTAAGGCAGAGAAACGGAAAAGACGAAAAATGGGGGCAAGAGAAATACTTTTCAGTTGAGCTTGGTAACGAGGAAGCTCCGCTATTTAAGTTCTGCTATGACTACATCACAAGACAAATAGAAGAATTTGATGAGGTCGAGGACGCTTATCAATCATATTTGGAGCTTGTACTGTATGACAGTAACCGTTCAAATTGGGACAAAGATTATTACATTACAAACTTATTGTATTCAAACAGAAATCAATTTATTAAATGCGTTACAAAGCATTGAGAAAAGGTTAGAAAATCCTGAGGACATATCATTTTATCAGTATGGAACCATTGCGGTTTATTCGATTCTTATAAAGAGTTTACTTGGTTATGATATTGATAAAATCAAAAAGCATCTTATTGATAACTTAAAAGGAAAAGGCAACAAACTTCAACTTGAGCAAATATTTAGAACTATTATGAGCGACGAATGTACTGACGAACAAAAAGAAGAATATGAATCGTTGCGCAAGGAAATGGCTAAGTCATTAAAAATATGCGGTGAAATGATCCCGGAATTCGATTATCTTCCGGAACAAAGTCATCTTTTTTGCGACTCTATTGTAAAAAACGAATACAGGTACCATATACAAAAATCTTTTGCAACACAATTTGATATGAAGAGATTATCAGAAATGTTTAAAGGTTGCACAGCGGAACAAAAGCAAGATATTCGTGGGGCGTTTTTTGAAATGTATCGAGTCGGAAACATAAGAGATTTTTTGATAAATGATAAAGAATCCATCAAATTATTACTTGATTATATTAAGAGTGACCGTGACGGTGATATCGGCGACGCAATTCAGAAATTACAATACGATTGGTTTATAAAAAATCTTGAAGAGATAGTAGGAAAACTGTCTTAATGAGATGATGCAATGGGGGGACAAATTATGTCTAAATTAAAAGAATACAACGGTCATTATTGTGAATCGGAATATGAATATGCTTTTATTCAGCTTTTGGAGGCTGAAGATTGGAATTACATTTCTGGCAAGCAGATAAACCGTGAAAATAAAAGAGATGTTCTGATTGCCGATGATTTCAAAAAATTCATTTCTGCCTCTTCCCCCGAACTTACCGAAGATGAAGTTGTTAAAATATTTGATTATATCCGTCTTGTAGGTTCGGAGAGTGATTTTTCCACTTTACATAAAGTTTATGGTTGGATGGTTGACGGTATTCAGTTTACTCTGCAAAACGGAGTAGCAAAAATGATACCGCTTATTGATTTTGACAATCCGAAAAACAATATTTTCCGTGTAGTTAATCAACTTACCATAGAATATACAAATAATGGGCAGAAAGAAAATCGCAGACCCGATGTGCTGTTATATGTAAACGGTATGCCTTTATGCGTTATAGAGCTTAAAAATCCGGCGGATGCCAACGCCACTGTTTATGACGCTTGGGAACAGATTAACATTCGCTATTGGAGAGATATTCCGCATTTGTTACATTACTGCCCCCTGGCTTGTATTTCCGACGGGGTTAAAACAAGGCTCGGAACAGTACGCACCCCATACGAACACTTCTACGCTTGGAGAAGAGTTAATGACGGTGATAAGCTATCGACGCTGCCTTTTGCTGAAACAGAAACTATGATTAAGGGTGTGTATTCTCCCAAAAGATTTTTGGAAATTTTTAGGGATTACATTTATTTTCAAGACAGCATTTACGACAAGAATGAAGTTGAAATTGTATGTAGGTATCCGCAGTTTTTCGCATCAAAGCTTTTGAAGCAAAGCATTATAAATTCTGTTGTTACAAAAAGCGGTAAAGGCGGTACATATTTTGGCGCAACAGGTTGCGGAAAAACATATACTATGGCTTTCCTTGCCCGTCAACTTGCGCTACGCTGTACCGATATTCCGCAAATAGGCTCTCCGACGATTATACTTATCGTTGACAGAGATGAACTGCAAAAGCAAGGCGCAAAGCTATTTACCAAGAGTAAAGAATTCTTAAATCTTGGTGAAGTATCTGTTGTTAAAAGCAGGGCTCAGTTAAGAGAAGAACTGGGAGCAAGACAAAGCGGCGGTTTCTATATTTGCACCATACAAAAATTTTGCGACCGAGAAGATGACAAAATCGGTCTTATCAACGACCGCCAAAATATTATATGTTTTTCCGACGAAGCCCACAGAACTCAGCTTGAACATTCTAAAAAAATTCAATTCAGTAAAGACGCTGATGAAAATATGAAAGCTATGGTGTCAAAACCATATGCAAAAGTGTTGAAAGAAGCATTTCCGCAAGCTACATTCGTAGGATTTACAGGCACACCCATTGCCGAAACGTATCAAACCTTCGGCGATGAAATTGATAGATATACTATGGACCAAGCAGTTGCGGATGGCCTTACGGTTCCTATAAAATATCATCCTCGTATTGCCAAAGTACTACTCGACAACAACAAAGTAAAAGAAATCGAAAACTACTATAAAAAATGTGCCGAAGACGGCGCAACAAAAGATGATATTGAAGCAAGTAAGCGTGCTATGAGTTCTATGGAAGTCATACTCGCAGAGCCTTCCCGTTTGGAAAGACTGGCAACGGATATTCATGACCATTATATTATGTCTTGCGGATGTAATCCTGACAGAGTGCAAAAAGCAATGATAGTATGCTCCAGCAGAAAAATTGCGTATTCCTTGCTTTTGAAATTCAAAGAAAAATATCCTGAATGGTTTGAAGAAAAGAAAACGCCTGATTGGATAACCGCAACAAAACAGGAATTGAATGAATTAAAGCCTATGCCGTTTATGGCTATGGTGTCCAGCGTGGGCAGTAATGACGAAGCCGAAATGTATAATTATCTCGGCGGAGTTAAAAACGATAAACGCTCGGAAGAATTAGATGCAGCTTTCAAACAGGAAAAGTCTAATTTTCATATTGTAATTGTTGTTGATATGTGGATTACGGGTTTTGATGTTCCCTCTCTTACATACTTGTACAACGATAAACCTTTGAAGAAGCATTTGCTCATTCAAACAATCAGCCGTGTAAACAGAAAATATCCGGGTAAGGATTATGGTATGATTATTGACTATATCGGTATTCGCAATAATATGCGTGAAGCTATGAAAGTTTACGGCGGTAACAATTCTGTTGCGCCTACTTCCGACGATGTAGAGCAGGCAACCTCTGTGTTTAGAGAAGAACTTGAAATATTAAAATCCCAGTTTACCGGTTATGATTTGACGCCGTTTCTAAATCCAAACTGTGATCCGGTAGAAAGGTATAAGTTGCTTTCAAAAGCTGCGGAATATGTTTTTCTCTCAACAAAACTCCTGAATACCGAGGGCAATGGCGGCTCATATCAAGTGTCATTCAAAACATATTTCTTGAAAACCGTTAAACGAATGAGAGGAGCTTTTGACATCTGTCAACCTTCCGGAAATCTCAAAGAAGATGAGTCGGCTTTGGCTCAGTGCTTTATGGCAATCGCAGGTTTTGTCCGTAAAATGAGTGGTACAAGCGAAGTTGATACAGATACTATGAACCGTGCTGTTTCTAAAATGGTGGAAGAAGCGTTAAGATACAATCAAGTTGAAAGCGTTTTGGAAAGCGGTGAGGAAGAAGATATTTTTTCTCCTGAATATTTTGAGAAATTATCTGATGTTAAAATGCCCGCTACAAAATTAGAATTGCTTATTAAAATGCTTCGAAAGCAGATTAATGAGTTTAGCAAGGTCAATCAGTTAGCGGCAAAGACATTCCAAGAAATGCTTGAAAAGACAATTGCCGAGTATCACGAAAGGCGCAAACACCTTACAGCAGAAGAAGCCGGAGAGACGCAGAATATAGCCTCTGACGATATTATAAGAGCCGCTACCGAACAAGCGTTGGATATTCTACGCCAAATGAATGAAAACCGAGAGAGCTTCCGTAAACTCGGATTAACTTTCGAGGAAAAAGCGTTCTATGATATTTTAATCAGTCTTCGAGACCGATACAACTTTGAATATGGAACTGACAAAAAAGTGGACGGCATAGTTGTAAACGAGAAGTGTAAATATCTTGCCAAAAAAGTTAAAGAAATTATTGATGACGAATCTTCTTATGCTGACTGGCTTAACAATCAGAATGTGCGTGACCAGTTAAAACTTCGTATTAAGATTTGTTTGGTTAAGAATGGTTATCCGCCACAGTATAGCCCCGAAGTTTTTAATAAGGTTATGGAACAAGTGGAAAATTTTGAGGAGAACTATTAAGACGCTCTAAAAAACAGATACTTATTGTTTAAAAAGAAATAATGAACTAACACGGTATAGACTTGTTCTCTGCCGTGTTTTCTTTTAATCATTAATCAGGTCTTAGGGTGTCCCTAACGATGTGTTTGGTAGTGTAGCTGTCCGAACACACCGCTTGTTTCACAACAAAGCGAAAGTAACCAATTTGGACAACCTGTCCATAATTGGTCTGCTCGCTGAGATTGTGTGAAAAGCGGGCAAATTACCGTTTGGATATCCAAATGGTCTGCTCGCTAAGATTATACATCTTAATAAAATCAAGGCACAGCTTTCTGGAAATATTCCGTCGGCTGTGCCTTGTTTTTAGTTGTATATTACTTGTTCATTAACAATTTCTGTTGCTTGATTGCGGATGTTGTTCATCTTTTGCACCCATAACATTGGGTTATCCGATTTCAATTTTTCCGTAACATTTTCTTTTTCGGCAAGGTCTTTTACCAACCGAGAAAAAAGATTTTGAGCCTGTTCTTCGATGTCAGCAAGGTATGAATCGAGCTTACCGCTTGTCAGCAAATTGTAGTAACGCACTTTATGATTTTGTTTCAAATATCGTTTGTGCCTCATTGCCCATACACCGATATTCGTTTCTTTTTCTTCCGCCGATAACGAAAGATTAGGCAATAAATAGTTGCCGACCTGCGTATAAGTACCACCGCTATTTTCAAAAATTGTTTTCATATTAAAACCTCCTTGATTTTAGTAAGTTCATTATACGAAAAACAAAATCGAATTGCGAATGTGCGGATTATTATTTGAATATAATGTTCGACTATCGGTAAAACTGTATTTTACCAAATCCTATATGAACATTCGCACCAAAAAAGGTGGTTTTTTAACCGCCTTTTATTTTTTGCCAAAATTACTTAAAACGCCTTAAAAGTGGCTTAAGCACTGGGTTTTTGAGATTTCAAAAATTCAGTTGAGTAATTTTGAATTAAGTTAAAACAAGATAAAATGCAGTCAAACTTACTGTCATTTTAGTTTGCCTGCCGATTTTCAAGGAAACAAGATAATATATTTTTAAAATTTATTACATCGTAACACAAAAGATTTTTTATTATTAAAACAACAAAGAGGTTAAGCAATTTTTTCTAATGCTTAACCTCTTTTTTTATTTTGTTGATTACAGAGCATTCCCATACCATAACTACCCTCTTCGAGGGTTATAACTTTTCATATAAATACCCCTTTAATATGTTTATATTATGACATATATTATAACTAAGTTAAATACTTTCTTTAGTATAATATTTATTTTTAGCATAGAAAAAGAGGGCTCATAAAGAACCCTCTCTTCCCAATAATTATTTTAAGGATTTATACTTGCTATCAAATTTAATCATCTGTACTCATAGTGACCGCCTGATTCAACCTTTTCATCCCAAGGTTTTACCCATTCCTTGTCTTCTACTGTTTTTGTGCCTGTCTGTACATACTCTTCCACATAATGGTAAGAACCTTTTCCACCATGATCCGCTTCCCAAGTAAGGTGTTCTTCTTCTTGGTCAGCATCTTTCATTTTCATACCGCAGTCATTACATACATTGTAACCTACCCAACCATATACTGGTTCCTCATGAGAGCCTGTTACTTCCCAATAACCATCGTGGTGTACTGTTTTGTAGTCATCTACCCATACCTTCTGCTTTGGCTTTTCTGTAGTTGTTACAGTACTTGAAGAAGTGCTTGGCTTAGCTGGCTTCTGGTTATTACTTGAAGAGTTGCTCGGCTTAGACGCTGGCTTCTGATTATTACTTGAAGAGTTGCTTGGCTTAGCTGGCTTCTTGTCGTTATCAGATGTATTTGTCTTTGAAGAATTGTCTTTCTTTGAAGATGTATTTGACTTGGTATCTTCTTTCTTTTCAGTGTTACCCTTGTTGCTGTTGTTTTTGTTAGATACTGTAGTTTTTACATCGTCAACCTTAACTGTAACTGTCTTACCGTCGTCGGTTTTTACTTCTACCTTACCGTCTTTTACTTCGACTTTCTTACCATTCTTATCAGTGATGTTGCCGTCCTTGTCGACTTTGATTTCACCCTTGTCTACCAAATCTTTAACTGCCTTTGGTACTGTAGTTTTAGGTACAGTTGTTGGAACAGTTGATGTCTGTACGGTTGAAGATATTACTGACGGTTCTGTCGGTTCTTTCTCAGCGTTACAGCCTGCAAGAATGCTTATGCCGACTGCTGATATGCCTGCAAGTATTGTAGCACCGCAGACAACGGCAATTACCTTTGTTTTTACTGTCGCAGTTGCTGTTGCCTTTACGATAGATGAAACTGTTGACTTTGCACCTGTTGCAATGCCTTTTGTTGCAGAGGTTGCAAGTGTCTGTCCGTTCGGGAGCTTGATTGTAATGTTCGGTACTGCAAGGCTCTTTGCTTCTTCCTTGAAAATTGTTGTAAAGAACGGCACAAATACAACACCGTGAAGCTTGTCACCGCTTTTATTTTCGTAATCTTCAATTGCGGTTTTCATCTTTGCCCTTGAATAATTGAGCCTTGAAAGCACAGTACCCCTTGAACATTCAAAGACTTCTGCGATTTCATCAACAGTCATTTCATTAAAATAGTGCATAATCACTGTCTGATACTGAACATCGGACAGTACTTCCTGCATAATCGAAAGAATAATTTCTCTCTTTGCCTTGTCTGAAATGTATTCTTCGGGAATTGATATACGCTCGTCAACTATTGCCTGATTTTTAAAAATTTCATCGTCCAGTTGGATTTCACCTTTACCTTTCAAATAATTTTTGCACTTATTAACGGCAATTCTGTTAAGCCAACTTCTGATTTGTGATGATTTTTCCAAAGATTGGATTTTTAAAAAAGCCGTTATGTAAGTTTCCTGCATAATGTCCTGTGCGGTTGTTTCGTTCTTTAAAAAGCTGATACAAGTAAACCACACTTCACGCTCTGTAAGCTTGTAGAGCTTTTCAAATGATTTGTTATCTCCCTTTTTAATTTTCTCTACTAAGTGGGAAATGTTCATAAAATAACCTCCTCTCATTTCCTTTCATAATATAGACAATTTAAAACGGCTTTTGATTTTATAAAATCCGAAAAAATTTTAAAATTTTTCAAATTTTTTCGATTTTTTCAAAAAAGCAAATATTTTTCGCATAAAACAAAAAGTGCGTAGCTTCAGCTACGCACGAAAAATACATAGCTTTGATTGTTGCGACACAATATTTCACTTATAAGGTGTGAAAAGTAAAGCCTGTATTTTTACCGAAATAAAAATACACACTTAGGTGAACTTAAAATTAAATTTTTGTTTGGCATTTTTATTTTAGCATACAATATGTGAAAATTCAATATTATTTAAATTAACTTTTAAAATTTATGTAAAAGCAATTAACAATATCAATTCCGTACTATCATATTTCTGTTTATCAATCATCCCGTTTACAAGCAAAAGTATATCGTTGTATCATTGTTATTATACAGAATCAAATTTGCATAAAAAAATCAGGCAATCGTTATGACTGCCCGATTTGTTTTTGGAAAATTACAATTTTAATCCTATTTATGCACTGTTTTACACGCACTAACCGTAATCAGAGTGCCATGACTTTTTGAGAGATTTCTGCCGGAGATGACACTGTGCCAACGCATTTGTACTCTTCGGTTTCTTCCTTGGTTTTAAAGCCCCAGCCGTATAGCACAGCGAGGAAGTCCATACCTATTTCTTCCGCACCCTTTGCCTCGATTGTGCTGTCGCCGACAAGGATACTTTCTTCAACGGAAACTCCTGTCTGCTCACACGCCTGCAAAAGCAGATGACTCTTTGTGAGGTTTGTACCGACATCTGTTGCACATACTGCGTCGAAAACATCCGACGCCTCGTAGGTTTCAAGAATATCCGTCGTGAACATTCTGTGCTTTTGAGTTGCTATTGCAAGCTTAAAACCGCTTTTCTTGAGTTCACGAAGAGCGTCATAAATTCCGTCATAGACGGTGAACATCTCTTTTCCTTTCTGGGAATAAAGCTTGCTGTAATTCTTTACGGCATATTCAATTTCGTCATCACTCATATTAAAGAGCGTTTTAAATCCGTATTCAAGCGGTGCGCCGATTACTCCGTAGAGTGCACTGTGTTCAACAGGCTCATAGCCCATTGCAACTGCTGTTGTATTGAAACAATATAAAATTCCGGGGGCTGTGTCGGCAAGAGTGCCGTCAAAGCCAAAAACAACTAATTTTTTCATAAAACCACCCAATCTGCAAATAGATAAATTCATAAACAATTTTTTACAAAAGTCTTTGTCCTGCAAATATGGAAATACATCTCAAGGGGAATTATACCATTTTACGGAGATAAATACAATACTAATTTCTCCACAAGTATTAATTTGGGAATAAAAGTGCCGAAAAATATGCAATTATTGTTCTTTTGCAAGCATATGCCAATCGAAACAAGTCGAAAATCAGAGCTTTCAACTTACTTTATTTCTTGACAACATCGTGTGTGCGTTATAAAATTGAAGTACATTATATTGAAAGGTTATTTTATTATGACTTCTGCAAAGCATAAAAATCCGCCTGCCAAACCCAAAGAAAAATATTCGGTACAGCAGGCGCTCACAAACTATTATCTGCTTATTATGTTCACGCTTTTTCCGTTGTTTTTCACGGACGCATATTTTAACATCAGGCACGATAAGTATTACTTTTTCATTATATTGACGGGTATTCTCGTTATTGCGGAATTTCTTATTATTATGACCGCAAGCGTTGATAAACCGCCGGAAGACCCAAAGCTTGAAAAACCTAAACCAAAGCATTTGTATGAAGAGCTTTCGTTTATGGACTGGGCATTTATTGTATTCCTCGGGATAAATGTCATTTCAACGCTGTTGGCTGCAAACCCTTTGGATGCACTTCTGGGTACTCAGGGGCGAAACAACGGTCTTGTGCTCATGGCATTTTACACAGCAGCATATTTTATGATTACAAGGTGCTTTAAATATTTTGAATACATATTCGTTGCGCTTGCGTTCGGTTCAATGATAGTTTATGCACTTGCGGTGCTTAACTCATTCTATATTGATCCTCTCGGGATGTTTACTCTTCTCACCGACCAACAGACTATTACCGACTTCACTTCAACAATCGGCAACAAAAATCTGCTTTCAAGCTACATCTGCATCGCTATGCCTGTTATGATTGCAATGTCAGTTATCACGGAGAAAACCTTGCTCAGGGCAATTTATCTTATTGCAACAGGATTTGGCTTTGCGGCTCTTATGACTGCCGACAGCGATTCGGGCATTCTCGGCATGGCTGTATTTATGATTATTTACCTTGTATGGTTTTCAAACAGCCTTGTCAGACTTAAAAGATTTTTCCTTTCGGCAACAGTTATGCTGTTGTTTGCAAAGCTACTCAGATTGTTCTCGCTCTGCTTTGGCGACAAAAGCAAGGGCTTTGATAAGTTTCAGGAGATTTTCGTTTTCTCAGGCATCGGCTGGATATTGCTTGCAGCTTGTGCCGTTATTACAGGGATTTTGTATCTTATTGATTACAAAAAACCAAACATCACAATTTCAAAAGCCGTGCCGATTGCTCTTGCCGTTGTATTCGGACTTTGTGCTGTTGCCATGATAGGAATTATGGTTTATTTCAGTTGTATTGACACGGAAACCGACCTCGGCAGTTTTGAAAGAATTATCCGCTTTAACGATATATGGGGTACCCACAGAGGCTTTATGTGGATAAGGTCGATATGGATTTTCGGCGACGCTTCATTTATTGAAAAGCTGTTCGGCGTAGGTCCGGATATGTTCTACTCCGCATTCAGTCCGTACTTTGATGACCTTTCAAAATACGGTGACAGCTCAACAAATGCCGCCCATAACGAATATCTAAACTACCTTATCACAATCGGAATTACGGGACTTCTCTCCTATCTTGCCATTGTGTGCGGTACGATTAAGAACGCAGTTAAGTATGCAAAGGAAAATCCGATGCTGATTGCGTGCGTTTCGGCTGTTATCTGCTATGCTGTTCAGTCTGTTGTAAACCTTTATCAGCCGATTACAACTCCGCTGTTTTTCATCTTCATAGCTTTGTGCGAGGCTTTTGTAAGAAACGCCAAGGCTGAAAAATCTGCCGTATAAATATTATGACTGCATTTCAATTCGGATAAGAAGATTCTGCATTGACTCGTTGCGGTCACGGCGATATCGTCCCAGCTCATAGAGGCTGTCGGGATTTTTAGTAATTATATTGGGCTTTTCCGTACAGGTTAGTGTACACGAAAAGCCCATTTCTTTTATCAGCTTTTCGGTCAGGTCTTTTTTTGCACCGAACGGATATACAAAGCAGGTCGGTTTTTTCCATGTTGCATTTTCAAGCAAGCCTTGAGCTTTGACAACATCTTCCGTAAGAATAGATTTATATGCTTCGTCACTCTCCCCCGCTTTTGGCAAAACACCCTTTCGTGATTTCAAAGAATGCATATCGTACGAATGATTCTGAATTTCAACATAGCCCGAATCGGACATTTCTTTCATATCGTCAAAAGTTATATGACCGTAGGTCACGGAAATATCCTTGGTTTCGGTGAATTTTTCGGACACTGACGCAATCGGAGATATGACCGCCTTGCAGTTGTATTTTTCGAGCAAAGGGAGTGCATAATAATAATTATTATAATAGCCGTCGTCAAAGGTCAGCATAATGCATTTTTCGGGCAATGATTTTTTGCCGTAAACATAATCGGTAAGGTCCTTTACAACAACGGTTGTGTAGCCGTTTTCGGCAAGATATTTTAAATCGTTTTCAAAAAGAGTCGGCGAAACGGTGTAGTCATTTTGCAGTTTTTCATCCTTTAAAAGTGAGTGATACATTATTATGGGCAGTTTTACGCTGTCGGTATCAGCCGTTGTTTCTTTTACTGCACCTGTCATTACCGATATTAAAATTACTACAGACAGGAAAAGTGCCGTAAAAATGATAATTTTTACTGTTTTGTTTGATTTCACTATATTTCCTCCCAATTCTTTGTGCAAGATTTTTTATCTATAATTCTTTATTGTAAATATAATTAAACATCTGCGTGATAGAATATAGCCAAAGTTAATACTGATTACTGATTTTGGTCAATCGGTACTGACTAATATTGCATAAGGATTTATGAATTATGGCAAAAAGAAATTTCAGCTCAAAACGCAATGCAATTTACAACGCTGTGTGCGGTACGGACACTCATCCGAGCGCACGCTGGGTTTATGATAAATTAAAGCCCGAAATTCCCGACCTTAGTCTTGGCACGGTTTACAGAAACATTGCTCTTTTTAAGGATGAAGGAAAGGTCAGCGTTATATGCAATGTAAACGGTGAGGAGCGTATTGACGGCAACACAGAGCCGCACCCCCACTTTGTCTGCAACAAATGCAATGCAGTTATTGATGTTGAAGACAATCAAAATGCTGATGACCTTGAGTCACAGCTTGCCGAAGAGGGATTTAAGGTAGAAAACAGATTTGTTATCTACTACGGCATATGTCCTAAATGTTCGGCAGAAGTACACTAATATTTATTACAAAGGAGAAGTAATTATGAAATGGTATTGCACAGTATGCGGTTATGTTTATGAAGGTCCCGAAGCTCCCGAGGCTTGCCCTGTTTGTAAGGCACCGAAGGAAAAATTTAAGCAGATGGACGAGGAGGCGTCTTTCGCAACAGTTCACGAGGTTGGCGTTGCTCAGGGCGTAAGCGAAGATATTCTCAAGGATCTCAGAGCTAACTTTGAGGGAGAATGCAGCGAAGTCGGTATGTATCTTGCAATGGCAAGAGTTGCAGACAGAGAAGGCTATCCCGAGGTTTCTGCCGCATTTACAAAGTATGCTTTTGAAGAGGCTGAACACGCTGCCAAGTTTGCAGAGCTTTTGGGCGAAGTTCTTACGGACAGCACAAAGAAGAATCTTCAGATGCGTGTAGATGCAGAAACAGGTGCTTGCGAAGGTAAGTTTGACCTTGCAAAGCGTGCAAAGGCTCAGAACCTTGACGCTATTCATGACACAGTTCACGAGATGGCAAAGGATGAAGCAAGACACGGCGCAGGCTTTAGAGGTCTTCTTAACAGATACTTTAAGTAATCATTAAAAAATAAAAAATCAAAAAAGTCAGCTTGATAATCGTATGACCAACAACTAACCGATTACACAACAGACTTTGAACAGGAGATTTGATAGTATGAAATATGTATGCGATGTTTGCGGATATGTTTACGATCCTGAAATCGGCGATCCCGACAACGGCGTTGATGCAGGCACAGCTTGGGAAGATGTACCCGAGGATTGGGTATGCCCTCTCTGTGGTGTAGGCAAGGACGAATTTTCCGCAGAAGAATAATTAACAAATTGGCAATTTGGGAGCAGGCAATGCTTGCTCCCTTTTGTGTGTACGGGAGTAAATTATGAAAAAATTGATTTCGTGGAATGTAAACGGACTTCGTGCCTGTGTTACAAAGGGCTTTGAGAACTTTTTTAAAGATGTTGACGCAGATATTTTCTGTCTTCAGGAAACAAAGCTTCAAGAGGGACAGATTGACCTCTTGCTTGAAGGATATCATCAGTATTGGTGCTATGCCGACAAAAAAGGCTATTCGGGAACGGCTATGTTCACAAAGGAAGAGCCTTTGAATGTATGTTACGGGATCGGCATTGACGAACACGACCATGAGGGCAGAGTTATCACGGCAGAATTTGACAATTGCTTTGTTGTCACCTGCTACACTCCAAACTCGCAAAGCGAGCTGAAAAGGCTTGATTACCGAATGAAATGGGAAGATGATTTCAAGGCATATCTGAAAAAACTTGAAGAAAAAAAGCCGGTTATTATGTGCGGTGATTTGAATGTTGCACACAAAGAAATTGATTTGAAAAATCCGAAAACCAACCGTAAAAATGCAGGCTTTACCGATGAAGAGCGTTCAAAGATGACAGCGTTGCTAGATGACGGCTTTATCGACACCTACCGCTATTTCTATCCCGATACAGAGGGCGTGTATTCGTGGTGGTCATACAGATTCAAGGCTCGTGAAAAAAATGCGGGCTGGCGTATTGACTATTTTATCGTTTCAAAAGCTCTTGAAAGCAAGCTTGACGGTGCAAAAATCCATACCGAAATTTTAGGTTCTGATCATTGTCCCGTTGAACTGACGATTGACATTTAAAAAGCAAAATAAAAACCCCGACACAGCATACACCGTGTCGGGATTTTTGTATATTATGAAAAATTTTCAAGACTGACAATACAAATTCCAAAAGTGCCAATTGACAAAACGGGAATTTCGTCTTGACAAATGATTTCTTGCAAAGAAAATGCTCCGACGCTAAAAAGTATCGGAGCATATATGAGCTTTTTTATAATTAACTGACGGTAATTTTGTTCTGACCGCCTGTTATGTCGGAAAAATTGTTTTTTGCACTTTTAACGAATGCGAAGATTGTTTTCAGAAGCATATTTCTTGTTTTGCTGTCAAGACCTGCAAAGGATTTTAGGATTGTTCCCGTGTTTTTAAGCGGATTTTTCAGCATCTCATTAAATGTTGCGGTTTCGGTCAGCGACAAAAGGGCAAAAACCTCTTTTGTGAACTCCCGTCTTTGAGCAATTGTCAGCGATTCAACAAATTCTTTCAGCGTGTGGTCAAAGAAAACGCTGAAATTTGTAGTGCTTTTCAGCCTGACAAGCCTGTTCTGCTCAATCTCCCATGAATAGATATCGTGCTGAAGAAAACCTTTTTGATTGCTCTTTACAATTGTGTAGCTCTCCTCATGCTCAAACATCATGCCGAAAATGCTTGACTGCGGAACAAAGGTGTAGATTCTGTCGTCAATTTCATAAAATCCGCTATCCCTGATTTTGTCAAGAGAAAACCCCGGTCCGTCAAAATTGTAAATATAATCAATGTGATTTCTTGAATTTTCATCGGTAAAAGCACCTGCATAAACCGCAAGATTTCCGCCCTTTGAGTGACCGCCCAGAATGAATTTTCCGTTGAGCATACGGACTGCCTTTTCAAAATAATCAAGAGCCTTTTTCTGTGACGGCAACGGAAATGTGAAGAACATATTGAAGTCCTCCTGCCAGCCGACAAGAGAATTGTCCGTTCCTCTGTATGAAATAAAATAATTCATTTTAAGAAATTCAAAAGTGATTGCGGAAAACTGCATACTCACATCGGACTCAACCTCGTTTACATACCCCGAAACAAGAATTTTGCCGAATCTCTTGCTCTCTGCCGTCGCTCTCAAAAGGTCGGCATCACCCTTCCACAATAAATTTTTCTCGTAATCATCGGTTGCAAACACACGCATTGCCGCCTGTTCAAGGGTAATTTCATCAAACAGACAGGACGATACCGCACCGTCAAAAGGAAGATATGAAAGCCGTGAAAGCACAAGTGCGTCAAGCTCGTTAAAACCGTCCTGTTCAAATGTCAAATCGCCTCTCCGACTTATGTAATCAAATATGTCAGCCATACAAATGCCTCCAATCTGTTATCTCTCTGTAACTATTGTACCACTTTGTACTAATTATTTCAATACAATTTTGAAAATTGAAAAAGAAAAGGACAAACAAATTCGTTCATCCTTAACAGTATATGAAGTTATCTGAATTTTGCGATTTCTTCGAGAAATTGTTTTCCGAATTTTTCAAGCTTTGTTCTGCCCACACCAGAAACTTCAAGCATTTCATCGGGTGTTTCGGGACATTTTTTGCACATATCAATCAGCGTTGCATCGGTAAAAATAACATAGGCAGGAACGCTCTTTTTGGATGCAATGCCTTTTCGCAAAGCCTTGAGCGCATCAAGTAAATCGGAATTAACAGGCACTTCGGGGCGGTGCGTTTTGACAACCTTTTCGGAGTTTTCAACTTTCTTCATCACAAGCCGTTCCCGCCCGAAAAGCACATCTCTGCTCTTTGGCAAAAGTTTTAGAACCTCGGTTTCATTGTCGGCTGAAATATACTCCTTTTCGGCAAGAAAGTCAATTGTGCCGAAAATATGCCTTGCCGTAACCTCTTTCATTATTCCGTAGGTTGACTGATTGTTAAGCTCAGCTTTTAGAATTTTCTCGCTTTTACTGCCCTTTAACACATCACAAATCACGGTTTTGCCGTACCTTTGTCCTGTTCTTGCAATACACGACATAATTTTTTGAGCATCAATTGTGACATCAACAAGCTTGTGAACAGAAAGACAGTTGGAGCATTTTCCGCAGTAAGCCTTCTTTTCACCGCCGAAATACCGTAGAATAAATCCACGCAGACAATCGTTTGTTGTGCTGTAAAAGGTCATATATTTTAAGCGTTCAAAATCACGCTCACGAATTTGCTCGTTTTCTTCAATTGTAAGCTCATCGTTGCCCTCGGAATTTTCAATCATAAAGCGATTTAGGCGAACATCCTTAGGACTGTAGAGCAAAATACAATCTGCCTCACCGCCGTCACGACCTGCCCGTCCCGCCTCTTGATAGTAGCTTTCAATGTTTTTCGGCATATTGTAATGAATTACATATGTAACATTTGACTTGTCAATTCCCATACCGAAAGCATTGGTTGCGACCATAATATTTTTTCGGTCAAAAACAAAATCCTCCTGATTTTTCCTGCGTTCGTATTCATCAAGACCTGCATGGTATCTTGCCGCCGAAAAGCCGTTATCGCAGAGCAATTCGCAGACAGATTCAACATTTTTTCGGGTTGCACAATAGACAATTCCCGACCTGTCGCCACGCTCTCGAATGAGGTCAATAAGCTTTTCGTCCTTTGACGATGACTTTATTACACCGAAGAAAAGGTTAGGGCGGTCAAATCCCGTTGTAATTTCAAACGGATTTTCAAGCCTGAGAATTTTCTTTATATCTTCTTTTACATCATTTGTAGCCGTTGCGGTAAATGCTCCGACAATCGGACGATTTGCAAGGCTTTCAACAAATGAAATAATTTTGAGGTAACTCGGTCTGAAATCCTGTCCCCATTGTGAAACGCAATGAGCCTCGTCAACTGCAACCATTGAGATTTTTATCTTTTTACAGGTGTCGAGAAATCCGTCAGTCAACAGCCTTTCGGGTGCAACATAGATGATTTTGTATTTTCCGTGTTCAACATTTGAAAGCACTCGCAGAAATTGCGGATATGAAAGCGAGCTGTTTATATATGCCGCAGGAACTCCCGACTGAACGAGTGAGCCGACCTGATCCCTCATAAGCGAAATCAGAGGTGACACAACAATTGTCACCCCGTCAAAAAGTAATGCGGGAATCTGATAGCACATAGACTTGCCCGCACCTGTGGGCATAATGCAAAGTGTATCTCTGCCGTCAAGCAAAGCGTCAACTATCTGTTCCTGTCCGTCTCTGAAAGAATCGTGTCCGAAGTAATCTTTTAACACGCTTAATTTATCACTCATCTTTTTGCCCTTATCTATCATTCTTTATTGGAATTATAATCATTGTATTCTCTTTCAATCCAAGCCATAAGCAGATTTACAATTTTCTGCTGTTCGACCTCGTTAAGCTGTTTGTCCTTTGCAACTCTGTACCACTTGTTAAGACACCCTCTGCAACAACAGGCACAGGCGTGCTGTGCGATAAAAACAGGGTGTCCCCTCATAGGCGTTTGCTTTCCGTCATTCGGAATATATTTTGGTGCAAGCCGTGTTCTGACAAAATCTTCTGCATTGGAGCGGATTTTATCCATTCCCTTTTCATTAATATAGTCAATGTCCTTTTGCTTTAAATGAAACCGACTGCGAAAATCAGATTTTTTCAGTTTGTTTAGTGCCTCATCTATCGTTTGCATTGTTCATGCCTTCTTTTATTGTCATACCTTAATTATAAACAATTACTACGGTAATGGCAAGAAAAAATGCACTTATTTTCTGTTACAGAAAAAAGCAACCCCACGATTATTTTACCGTGGGGTTGTTTTCATAGGGTTGCTTTTCAATTATTTTTAGATATTAAACATCTTTGCAATATTTTTCAGCAAGGGCAAAGAACGCTTTTTCGAGCGAATCCAAGGTTTGTTCCGTCATACTGACCGACATACTGTTTTTGTCGGAAAATATGATTTCAACGATTGTAACCGTGGCGTCATCGACTGTCAGTCCTTTGTTTTTCGGATTATATTTTTTCAGAATTTCCAATGCGTCTTCGGCGGTGTCACACAGAAGTCTCATATCCGTTTCGTCGATCAAAACATTTTCAAAAGCGATATAACCGCATTTGCAGATAGCGTCAAAAAGGGAATTTACACTTTCTTTTCGCACATAAAAAGAACAGCAGTAGTCAAAATTTGAATGATTTTTTGAATAGCTCACGGATACAATTTCTTTTTTTACACGCATTTTTCGTTTGGAAATATTATGAAATAACGACCGTAAAGTCATATCGGTTATGTCATGGCAGCCCCGCAGAACGGACAGAATTTCGGCGGATTGCCGTCTGGCTTATATCCGCAAGCCGAGCAAACAATTGCCGCAGCATTTTGCGGAGTAAACGGCTGTGAAACTTGCTGATTTACTGTGTTGCTCTGCATAGGCATTCCGTTCTGCTGATATCCCATATTGTTTTGCATGGGCATTCCGCTTTGCTGATATCCTATATTGTTCTGCATAGGCATTCCGTTCTGCTGATAGCCCATATTGTTCTGCATGGGCATTCCGTTCTGCTGATAACCCATATTGTTCTGCATAGGCATTCCGTTCTGCTGATAACCCATATTGTTCTGCATGGACATTCCGCTTTGCTGATAGCCCATATTGTTCTGCATACCGTTCCTTATTTGTTCACACAGTCTCATTAACTGCATTCCGTCATCAAACGCTCTCATAAGCTCATTCCTTACAGTACCGATTGACGAATCAACATACATTGATATATCGGTTATGAACGGATGATTTACGATAAATTTTGCTTTTAAAGAAGATATTCTTTGCGGTGATGACGATGTGTTTGTATCACGAACATACGGCTGAAGTGCAAGCGGAACATCAAGCATACCGTTTTGCCCCGAAAATGAGTTTGTTGTATCAAACTGACTGCCAAAACCGCTGTTCCTGCCCTGACGGTTATCATAGCGGTCATACTCATCAGGAATTCCGTCACGGTCGGAATCCTGCAGAGTTGTATATCCAAGCTCAAGCCAAAAGTCCTGCAGCTGTGAAAAATCAAAAATTTCAGGATTGCTGTTTTTGAAATCTCTGCCTATTGTGAAATAGAATTTTCTGTTATTAAAATCTACAACAAGCTTTTCGTTTGTGCCGGCACTTGCCGACTGAACAAATGCCGAATATTTCTGTCTGTTCTGTTCACGCTGTTCAAGATGAGTTTTAACATCTGCTAATGTTCTGTTTTTCCAGCCTGATGAAAGCGAACTGAGCTTGTGCTTACAGTCGCTGCAAAGATAACCGTCTGAAAGCTTTTGCCTTGTGAGGGCGTTTACCTTGTCACCGCAAAGGTCACAATATTTCTTTTCAAATAGTCCCATAAACTTTCTCCTTTACAAAAGATTCACGATTTTCTTCTGAATATTTGTAGCATCAATAACTGATATTGTGCCGTCACCGTTTGTGTCTGCAATTTTAAAAGTGTAATCGTCAAAGTCTTCAAGCCCGACAATGTGTTTTTGAACCAAGGTTGCGTCCACAACATTAATAACACCATCCATATTGACATCATACGGAACAGTAATTTTTACATCAAAACTAATATCGTCTTTATACAGATATATCTCATACACCCTTGCAATACACTGCGGTTTGCTTACAGTAATGACATGTTTGCCTGGGAATGTTTGAAAACCAAAATATAAGGGTTTTACATTACTGTGTTCCATATCATGTTCAAAGCTGTCCTTATAAACGCCGTCAAAAGTGTATCTATCCACCTTAACAGTAATAGTATCATCCGGTGAGCCGCCTGTTTTGAGGTTCATTATAATATTGGCCTTAACCTCTTGCGTCACTTTAACCGATTCACTGTAAATAACATCACCGTTTTTACCCGTAACAGCACATCTGAACTGAGTTTCATCAAAATCCGTATTCGGTCTGATTCTCAAAGTATTTGATTTTGTACCCTTGAAGGAAAACTGGTTTAATGTAGATGAGTCGTCATCTATGTTTTTCCACATTCTTATTATACCGGTGGGTGTTCTTCTCTTTACTTTCATCTGCCACTGATAGCTTGCGGCATTTTTGGCAGCAACCCATATAATTTCTTCTTTGCCTTTCATAATCATAATTTCTGCCTCAGGGAACTGATGTGTAAATGATGGCGATTCATATGGAACATTGTAATATGCCCAAATATAATATTGACCTGTGGTTTCATCCTGAAGAATTGTCGCCTGACTGTCGCCATTGTACAAACCACATACTGCGTTCTTGGCAACCGCATATCCTCTGTTCATATTAAAGTATAGCTGACAACAATACATACCGCTGTCAAAAGTTTCTCCGCTGTCGAGCTTTCTGCTAATTTTGTTGTTTTCGTACTTATACCACTCAATATAATCAAAGCTGTAATAAGTGCTGTTTATCGGAGTTGCCGTTGTTGAGGGGATTTTTCCCTGTTCAGGTTTCTCCAAGCCTAAAAATCCAATTGTAGGAATTTCTGTCTTCTCAAGAAGTCCCGGAAAGTTACATTTTCCCGAATAAAAAGTACCGCTCTTTGAACCCGTTACTTTACATCTAAAGACAACATCTTTCCACCCTGAGCCGGGTCCTACAAGTTCTGCGTAGGTCTGAAATTTAAGATGGTCTGTAAAAACACCCGAAAATTTCGAGTCGGGTCTGTCGGTTTTATCGGAAAGGTTAACCCAGTTTAGGCTCGGATATTTTGCCTGCCATTGATAGGTAAAGGTTTCGCCTGTACTGCCGCCGTTTACTCCCACGATAATGTTAAGGACATCTCCTATGTAAACCTCGGTGTCGATATATTTGATATAAGCCTGAGCCGCCGCATTTGCGGTTATGGCTGTCATAGGAAGTGTTGTCAACAGCATGAGAAAGCATAAAACAATACTCGAAATACGCTTTGCTTTTTTCTTGATTTTCATAAAAATCCCTCCTTCATGCCCAAGGATCAACCGAAGCCGGAGTTCGTATGTCAGAGAGTGCAAGATTACGCCATAAGAACCATTGATTGCCCTTTCTGCGAAGCTCAATCGGACGAGGTGAGTCTGCTCCCGACGACTGAACCTGAACCTTTGCATAACCCTCGCTCTGATAGGTATATGCATACTCGGAAACGGTTATTTTGTACGGAACATTCGGTGTATAATCGTTCTTCACGGATGAACCCTCAAAATATGAGCGAGGAATATATCCCCTGCCCTTGATTCTGTCACGCAAAAACTGAACATCCATCCCGTTCATCGGCTGAGGTCCTTTTAATACATTAAGCATTTCTATTGTGTTTTCCGGACTTTCATCATATTCAAGCAACACAAGCATTGCAAATGCCGCTGTTGAAAGAGGTGACGAAAAGTCAAGCTCCGGCATTTTTTTGAGTTCATCTGCATTTTTCGGATAATCGGCAAATACAAATGTTTTGCTTTTGTGCATCGCATTGTTTACCGCTCCCGAAACGGCCTTTGAAACATTGTTTTTTACAGTCTGATTTGTCATATTTTTTAAGCTGTCAAATATACCCATAAACAGTACCTCCTTTTTAAAGTGCGTCAAGTGCGGCGGCAAGATAATCTGCCGTTACGGATGAATAAAAAAACGAGCTTATTTTTCCGAATTGTTTTGCCTGTTTAACCCTGTCGGCAAGGTCGGGATATGTCTGTTCGTCACAGAGCAGAGCCGTTTTACAGCTTGGCAGATATTCCTTTACTTTTCCACAAAGCTCAAGCCGTTTCTCAATAGTTGAATCGGCAAGTCTTGTGACATCCATAAGCAAAACATCAACTCTTTCTGCAATGCACAAATCAAGAATTTTCCCGTCTTGATTCGGTAAAACATTTTCAATACAAAATCTTCCCTTCTTTACAAGGGCATTTTGAATAGCCTCACTGAGCAAATTATTCTGAACACTGAGCAAAATTTTCTTCAACGGACATCACCCCTTTTCACCTATATCTTTCACTTATATTGTACAATTTTGCGATAGAATATGAATGTGCCAAACGGCATATTTCACAACATAAACAAAAAAAGCACAGCCGCCCGATTGTTCGGACAGCTGTTACCTTGTGCTAAAAATATTTACGGTGGGTAATTAAAAGGGGGGTAAATAATAAAATAATTATGCTTTGTTCTTAACAGCGCCTATAATGTAAAGTACAGGGATAGCAAGACCGCAGATAAGAGAGAATACATTGAACTGTGATCCGCCTATCATGCTGATAATTTCGCCTGCAATACACATAACCGCAACAACAACGCCCCATACAATACATGTATTTGCCTTGTGCGGAAGTTTTGCGTTGATAACGCCGATAATACCTGCAACAAACTCAGCAACCGCACTGATAAGTGCGAAAACGCCGCCTACATAAAGCATAGTCATATCGTATGTACCGTCGTTAAAAGCTGCAAGTGCGGCGATACCGAGAATGGCGATGATTGATACAATCAATGCAATAGCACCGAATACAATCATAAGGATTCCCGTTACTTTAAGAAAAGTTGAACCTTTTGCCTCCATAGTTTTTCCTCCTGTCATTAAATAATAAATTTTATGCACCTTTGTCTTTGATTATTAATCGGACAAAGATAGCGTTTTGCACAAAAGATATTCACCGTCTGAGCAGTTTATATCCTGTAATTGTATTATACTGTTTTAACAGCAAAAAAATATGTGCCAAACGGCACATATTCAGAAAAAAGTATTTATTTGTCGTTAATTCTATCGTCAAGGATTACAAGTCCCGCCTCTCTTGCCTTTACGGCAAGCTCTGTTCTTGACTTAAAGCCTGTTTTTTCAAGCATATACTGTATATAGTTCTTGACAGTGCCCGGAGCAATGTAAAGTCTTTTGGCAATTTCCGTGTTTGTATCACCGCTTGTCAGTTCACGCAAAACCTCAAGCTCCCTTTCGGTAAAATCCGTACTCATTGCGTTGCCGAATTTAATTTTGGGAGTTGTGTCGGGAAACACACGCTCACCGTTCATTGTTCTGTCCATAAGTTCAATAATAGGTTCGGAACTTACCTCTTTGTACCAAAAGCTGTCAACCCCTGCATCCTTGGCACGCTTTAGATAGGAATATTCGGGCATTGAGGTAACAATGATTATCTTAATTTTCGGAAACTTTGCTTTTATTCTTTCAGCCGCCTCAAGACCGTTTGCTCCCATTGAAGTGCATATATCCATTAAAATCAGGTCAACATCGGAATTTTCACAATGATAATCCGTCATATCGGCATTACTTATTGAGCCCGCAAGCGTATAGTTTTCGCTTTGGTTTACATACATTTCAAATAAAGTTCTCGGCATTGACTGATCTTCAACTATCAGCACTCTTGTCATACTGCAGCACCTCGCTTTTCGGTATTGTGATTTCAAGAACAAAAATTTCGGAAGTCGATATTTTCATGCTTCCCCCGATTTGCTCCGCCTTTTTTCTTACGGAAGAAAGTCCGCCGCCCTCATTGATTTTTTGAGGCGGTTTTCTGCCGTTATTTGCAAATTTAAAAATATATTTTTCACCGTCGTCAAGACTTTCAAGAATCATTTTATCTGCTTTTGCGTGTCTTGCGGCATTGTTAAGGCATTGCATTGTTGCAAAAGTCAGAACCCGTGCAACCGCATTGTTATCAGTCGGAAGATTTCCGACTGTTTCAAGCGTTATTCCGACAAGCTTTGCGGCATTTTCAATATCCTTAGCAAAGTTTTCGTCTTTGCAATCATTCTCTGCGGTATTCAGAACAGAAATATTGTTTTTCCACATTTCAAGTAATTTACTGTTATTTTCAGACAGAGTGCCGTTTTCAAGATATCTTCTTGTTGTTATCAGCGTACTGCCGAGCCTGTCATGAATTATCTCTTTTGTGCGAAGAATTTCTTCTTCTCTTGTCAGGTCACAGACCATTTCATTGTATTTTTTCAGATGGGCATTAACCTTTTTTAACTCGCCTATTTCATATTCCAAGGTTGATGTAAGCTTTGTAAACTCTGTTATATCAGTCGCCGCAAGCTGAAAATACGGTTTTGAAAAAATTTCCGTTTCCGACAACGAAAAGCTGAAAACCCTGCCGTCATTTAATCTGACTGTAAATGCCCCGTCATTTTCATATTGAGAAGCCTCTTTTATCTTCTCTCTGAAAGGCATTGCAACATTAAGCGATTTACCCGTAAGTTCAAGGCATATGCTTTCCATAAGGTTATTTTTCAATACAACAAGTCCGTTTTCGTCAAAATAGCAAAGTCCTGTCGGCAAGCCGTCAAAGCTTTCTTTAATTGACATTGCGGTAATATCGGTATTCCTGCAATGATGAAGCCTTACCGTTATGTACACAGACATTACAGCACAATATGCCGTTATGCCGACAGACAGAGCAAACGGCATTCTGCCAAAAAATTCAGCCATTTTATTAATTTGGTTATCATAATATATTTTACTCAAGACATGAGTGCTTACCAAAAACATTGTCAAAGAGATTACTGCAATTATAACCGCTGAAATCGGTTTCCACAACCTGATTTTATAAAGAAAAGATTGCGTTGCGTTGTATATTGCCGCACAGGCAACAACAAATTGCACACTCATCAATATAACACAAACAAACGAACGCATTTCAAGGATGGATGTCATATGTCATCACCTCCGCTTTGCATACGAACAAACACAAACAGCGTGTCGGCGTCATATTCCGTGGTGACATTTCCGCCTAGTTTTATAATGTCGTCAAGTAAATCATCGGGAATTTTCATTTCATTTTTGCTGTCACAGTTGATTTTTAAATCAATAAATCTGTCATAGACTTTTAAATTAAACAGCAACGCATCTGTGCAGTTCATTATATGCCTTATAAAAATCCCGATGAATTTAAAAAGTGCAATAGTTTTTTCGGCTGAAATTTTTCCCGAAACATTACTGAAAAACGAACACGAAATTCCGTAAACAGAAATGTACTCGGCAAGTTCTCGGATACTGTTTTCAAGCTCAAAAGCATTCAGCATTTTTCTGCTTTTTGCCATAATGAGCAGATTGCTTATTCTCTTGATGTAGACATTAACAACACAGGCACCGGCATAATTAACCGCAATATCTCCCCTGTTGTTTTCAATATTTTTGAGTATATTTTCAAGGTCGCAAAGCTGAGGACGGATAAATTCGGTTATACTGTCATAGAGCTTGTTCTGTTCGGTTACTGCCGCTCTTCGTTTTTTCAGCTCTGCCTCTGATTTTAAGATTACATTGTATTCCGAAATCTGCTCTTTTACTTCCGAAAGTTCTCTGTTAATTCGGTTAATTGCCGATATATCTTCCGTCCAAACTGCCTTACCGCCTTTTATATTATGCTTTTTAAGAATTATATTTTCATCAATCACAACACTGTTACCGTTTTGCAGAACAACATCTTTTGAAACATTTATTGCGTTTTTGGAGCGGTATTTCACATTGCCCTCATTGTCAAATATGAGAGTGTTAAGATTTGACGCATTGAAAAAATCGCCGTAACCCGTATTTGACGGCACAAGACCTATCTGAATAAGGCTTTCCCATAAAGCAATTGAGGCAAAACAAAACACCTCGGGAACATTGTAAATTCTAAGTCCCGAATATCCGTGATTCAGATTATTCCAGAGCGTGTAAATTATTGCGACAAGAATTATTACAATCGGAATCCACAGCTTTTTGCGTGTTGCGGAAATTCTGCATCGATTTATTGAAAGCACAATTGACGAAAGTACAAGTATAAAAATCCACACTACAATTACATAGTAAACAGGACCGTAACTGTATTGTTTGTTCCAATTGTGAAAATCGGGTTCAAATACAAAAGCAAGCTGGTGAAAATCGTTCGTCATAACAAGCAGTACAAGAACGGCGGCAGGTATAATCAAAAGATATTTTCGGTTATTTGTATTTTCGGGCTTACCTATATTCAGCATTGCAAAAAACATCATAAGCGGCAAAAACACCATTGCTATGTAATATGAATACCAAAGATACCGTCCGTATGTGTTGATGTCGGCAGGGCTGTTGTATTTTATGGCACGAAGAGCCATCCACAAGAGCATAAGCGCCGCAGATATCACAAGGCAGATTCGTATATTCTTCTGAACAATGCGATATGCAACAGACACACCCCAGCCTATAATAAGCCCGGAAAAGATAATAACATCAAAATTTTCAATATAATTGTCCGCCGAGGAAGTAAGATGAGAAAAAATTCTCACCGCACCTCCAAACAGGAATATAATTATCCCGACAACAGTCAGAAGCTTTGTTTTGTCAACTTTGCGAACCATATGCCACCCGTCAGTTATTTCAAGTTTAATTTCAGCAACATAATTTTTTTCAAAACACCAATGTTGCACACTATTTTACTACATAATAACACAATAAAACGGATTATACAATTCATATTTACCGCAAACTTAAACAAAAAAGTAAATAGTTAATCCCCAAAGTAACTTCCACGGTGGAACTTACTTTGGAAATTAACGCACTGAAATCTTCCCTGTTTTGGACTGTAATCAATCGTGGTATTCTTAACAAACTTATTAAACTACAAAAGGCACATAACCGAAAGTGATAACGGTTATGTGCCTTATTGTTTTTTGCAATGCTGTTTTTTCACAGTCCACGAGTAAAATTTGTACTCTAATTAGATTTACACTATTCTCAAACTCATCATCCGAGAGTGATATATTAAGATAATGTTTTACTACCTTATAGATTTACACTATTCTCAAACCTTTTACAATTACGCCCTTTACAGTATGTAGTTTTACTACCTTATAGATTTACACTATTCTCAAACCGCCAAACCTCCATTAATTGAGCAGTTAATGTTTTACTACCTTATAGATTTACACTATTCTCAAACTTTTTCTGCTCTCAGACGGTTATTTTCACCGTTTTACTACCTTATAGATTTACACTATTCTCAAACATTTTGACAACGGATGTTTTCGTTTCAAAAGTTTTACTACCTTATAGATTTACACTATTCTCAAACACCGTAGTAGCAGTAGTGGCAATCATAAAAGTTTTACTACCTTATAGATTTACACTATTCTCAAACTCATAAAGTCGTAATCATCCGTTACGCTGTGTTTTACTACCTTATAGATTTACACTATTCTCAAACGTCATTCATAAAGCTATCACTGACACGCATGTTTTACTACCTTATAGATTTACACTATTCTCAAACGTACCACATTTTGCAATGTTTGTCAATACCGTTTTACTACCTTATAGATTTACACTATTCTCAAACGCGGGTTACACTCATCAGGGGTGTTTTTTTGTTTTACTACCTTATAGATTTACACTATTCTCAAACACGCAAAATGCTCTTGACTATCATTTTTCAGTTTTACTACCTTATAGATTTACACTATTCTCAAACACTATGGCAAATCATCAGAAGCAAAATCCGTTTTACTACCTTATAGATTTACACTATTCTCAAACATGATTCCTTGTACGAAAATGGGAAACTAGTTTTACTACCTTATAGATTTACACTATTCTCAAACAAACATCAGCATTATCGGAACAAAAAATAGTTTTACTACCTTATAGATTTACACTATTCTCAAACGTAACATATAGGTTTGCGGGCGAACGGCAAGTTTTACTACCTTATAGATTTACACTATTCTCAAACGAACGAGGCTCTAACCTATTTAGGCATTTCGTTTTACTACCTTATAGATTTACACTATTCTCAAACAATTGGGGTCGGGTGGATTCACAATTGTTGGTTTTACTACCTTATAGATTTACACTATTCTCAAACATGAATTAAATGAATCGTGGCGCAAGAAAGTTTTACTACCTTATAGATTTACACTATTCTCAAACCTTGCAATGTTTCGCCCACTCCCGCAAATCGGTTTTACTACCTTATAGATTTACACTATTCTCAAACACAAACTATTCGCAGTTCTCAAAAATGCAAAGTTTTACTACCTTATAGATTTACACTATTCTCAAACACGAACTTCGTGCCTTGTCAATAGCTTTTTGTTTTACTACCTTATAGATTTACACTATTCTCAAACGATAACAGGCAATACATATAGTTGCCGTGAGTTTTACTACCTTATAGATTTACACTATTCTCAAACCAGGCGGTTTTATTTTCATCAAAGATTTTTGTTTTACTACCTTATAGATTTACACTATTCTCAAACGCAGATTGCGTTAAATATAGGTGTTGGAAGGTTTTACTACCTTATAGATTTACACTATTCTCAAACCTATCGGCTGAAATACTCGCAGAAATTCAGGTTTTACTACCTTATAGATTTACACTATTCTCAAACAAGGCAAGGAAGTGTTGTCGGGTAAAAGTCTAGTTTTACTACCTTATAGATTTACACTATTCTCAAACTTTGTGCGCGCAAGCAAAACGGCTTGCAGTGTTTTACTACCTTATAGATTTACACTATTCTCAAACTCTCTGCTGCCGAATACAATTTTGTATATAGTTTTACTACCTTATAGATTTACACTATTCTCAAACAATGCAGCCCGTGACCGCTATTGATACAGTGTTTTACTACCTTATAGATTTACACTATTCTCAAACTCCTTTATTATTCTTCTTTTATCGTTGCTTGTTTTACTACCTTATAGATTTACACTATTCTCAAACAGCAAGGTTAGGTTTTAGCGCCGTAACTTGTTTTACTACCTTATAGATTTACACTATTCTCAAACCTCAAATAGGGAATAAAATGCACCCACTATACTGTACACGGCAAATCTATAAGGTCATTTTATAACATTTGTATAATGATTGTCAATAAAATTCGCACAAATCATTATCAATCACAACAAGTTTTTCGTATTCAGAAACTTCTTTCGGCACTGAGTTTTCAATGTTAAGCAAATATATACCGTGCATAACGGCGGATTCCAAAAGATTTTCACATTCTCTGTCATCAAGATAAATATGCAGATTTTGAACAATAAAACACTTTATTCCAAGATACTCTTTCATAAGTTTGAAATATCTTAAAAGATGACCGACATTATCATCCGAGGCATCTGCAGGCGCAAATGAAAACAATTTTACTAATGCCATTGTTTCAATACTTTCGCAGAACTGAAAATCATAATCATTTTCCTTAGAAAGCTCGCAGCACAGGCTCACACATAAAGCTTTAATTTCTGAAATTTGCGGAAAATATTTTGTATTACACAAATTTTCAAAAAAAGAATTTACCTTAGTCATCATTTTTCTGTCAGAAAATTCAAATGTAAGAACGCTGTCAACATATTTGACTGATTTTGAAAAATCAAGCGGCTTAAAATTTTCGGAAAACACAAACATTTCATTACAATCACATTCACTAACCGAAAGTATTGTATGTCTGAAAAGTTTTTTATTTTCTATAACAAGAGTGACCGCATTGCCTTTTGAAAAATCAAAAGGCTCCGACATATACTTGAAAAGAAATTTCATAGCATTAACAACCTTTCGTCACTGTCAACGGTATCACTTGAATAATCGCCTGTAATTATCTCAATTTTTGAAAACTGTTTTTCGGTAACAGACAAAATCTGAACAAGTCCTTCCGGCGGTTTATTCTTTTTCAAAACGTCAATTATTGCCGCTGCCGTATTCTGATTCAACGCAAGCTTAACATACACAGATTCCTGCATCATCATAAAACCGTTTTTAATTAAATATCTTCTGAATTTTCCGTAGTTATGCCTCTGTAAAGGAGTTTCAACGGGCAAATCAAATAAAACCATTATTCTCATAAATCTGTAACTCATTTTCCTGCAAACCTTATAAGCGAGGTATCACATTCTTCTATTGCATCAAATACACTTTTGCAGTATATTTTCACGGCATTTATAAAAGTTTGTGTTCTGCCGTCAATTTTGAATGCATCGTTTAACAAATTGAATATTGATATTTTTTCTTCTTTTTCAAACTTTTGAGGATTCATATCCTTTACCGCTATATCAACGAACGGGCGAAAAGGTTCCATTAAATCACAGCTCAGATTGTATTGATTAAACATATTATCGTGAAATAATCCCAATTGTGTGAGATATCCATTTGCTGTAATTTCTCGGTTAAAAACGGAAAGAACAATACTGTAGCCATAGTTCAGAGCAGCATTTATAGGACATTCGTCATTGCGACTGAATGATTTTCCGAACAAGGCATTAAAATACACCTTGGCGGCATGTCCTTCTCTGTTTGATTTATCATTAAGTTCAAGCTCATCTATATATCCCATAAGCATACTGCTTTGTGGAAGTTTGTATATTTCAAGAACCTTAGCTTGATTCTTAATTTTTTCGGCTACAATCTGAGTCCACACACATTGCTTTACCGTTTCATTCCACGCAATTTGTCTTTTAATTTTAAGACTGCAGTCATGACTACCGTAATATGGCGTAAGTTCCGAAAGAGGATTGTGCTTTTCATCGCAGAATATGACCTTTACTTTTTTCTTGATAAGCTCACAAAGGAGAGCGGCAGTAACCGAAACAGCTGTACTTTCAATAACAAGCACGGATATTTCACTTATATGCACCTTTACCGTGCTTTCAACATCACGCACAACAAGGTGTCCCATGCTGTAATCCAGCTTGGATGTTTTTGTGATTACTACCGTTCTCCAACTCATCTAAATTTCCTCTTTTCTGATAACTTACATATTTAATAAGTCAATCTTTTTCTCAAACAAACCTGTTACCGACTGATGAACAAGATAAATCGACTTTACACCTTTAACCTCCGACAATACGGAATTTAAACCAACTCTTCCCGAAGAACTACCCTCACCAATATATGTAAGATTTCCTAAAACAGCATTACAATGTATGATTTTGAGTATTTCTGTAAGAACAAAACATTGTTTTCTAATATCCAGTTTTTCAAAAGCATCACGGTGAGATGCGATTTTAACACCCATATCACCAAATTTAACTTTTAAAACTGTATCTGTCATTTTATAGGTTAAAATATCAAACAACTTCAAATTCTCATCGGCACTCACTTTGTCAAGCTCGGTAATATTGTAATTTTCAGGCTTGGAATTCAACTTAACAACATTTCTGATATATTTTTCAGTATCATAACTAACTGTTAACTGCATGGCTGGTTTGTATATAATTTGCTTACCAGTCTTGGCACTTATATGCATTCTGAAACCGTCAATTTCAATGCAGGCATTATATTTTACAACGGGAATCAGAACCACAGGATTTTTCAAGCCAAGAGTTTCACTCAGATATTTTTCAGGGTTTGCCTCATACCGAGCCTTAATGTAAGAATCAATTGCCACAAGACGACGCATTTCTTTACCCTTTTTACCCTCATATTTCACAAATGAAAAATATGAGGATGTCGGCTTGTCATATCCACCATACTTACTGATATCCGAAAGCGGAGAGTTCTGTTTTAGCGAAACCTGACCGCTTCCTTTTTTCAGAGGATTCATCTTGAAAAGTCCGCCGTTCCTTGTTAAAGCATACCTTGTAAAACGGATATTGTTCTTATTCATAGTCTTTCTGACAATTTTGATTGACTTATTATCATCAATTGACCATGCGTTCGGTGTATTAAAACTGAACATTTTGTTCAGGCTATAAGCTTTGGTTTTCAAACCTTCGATAAATATGGACTTGTTGTGTGTACAGCGTTCGTTATACACATTGCCGACAACAATATTTAGATAGGCATCTTTTGCATGGTGAAAATCGTTTACTTCTCTGCATTTTAAGAAATCATATTCGTGTCTGAATTCAGAAACCGTTGACGCTTTTACATACACAATTTCAGTATCGGGATACAATTCTTTAAAAAGTGACGCAACTGCTTTTGTTGATTGAGAAGTTTCAACAATCTGTCTTGCAATAAAATCTGAAAGTTCGCTGTCAGTAAGCTCAGTTGCCCTTGTAAGCCTCTCGTACTTTTTCTTGCTAATAAGACCTTTATCCATAAGCAAATGCCAGAAGCCTTTCATCTTTTCACGAATTGAACTGTCAAGCGGATATGTATTATCCTTGTGAGCATTAACCTGTTTCTTTACAAGGACACGGTTATCAAGGCTGTCATCTTTAACTTTTGAACGAGGGAAAATATGATCCACATCGTAAATGTTTTGATTGTACAATTCCGACAGATTTATCGGTTCTCCCGTGTACATACACTTGCCGAATTGAGTATAGTAAAAATACAGTCTGTCTCTTTTAAATTCATCATCAGGTGTTTTTTCAAGAGATTCCCAGAGTTCGCCCGAATCCTCACCGCATTTTTTATATAAATCTACAAGCTTGGTCTTTCTTGACTCTTTACGGCCTTTGTCACCTTTCACACCGTCTTTTCTTGTCATCTCAACAAATATCTTTTTAGGTGCATGACCTTGAATTTTGTTGATTTCATGCATAATTTTCAAAGACTGATACACAGGTCGTTTTACCGCAGGAGAAATATAGAGATTCTCCACCATTTTCTCAAGGCTTTGCCCTGTCTGAATACCGTCAAGATAGTTTTGTCTGCTCTGTTCAAAACCGTATTTTGAGCCAAGCAGCTCCATAAGATTATCATTTGTCTGCCATAGTGCATGGATAATGTTAAATTGCAACTCGCCTGTATTTTTATCGACATTATAAACTTCGGTAAGAAACTCCTTTGATAATCTTCCCCAATCCTTGTATTTGAGTTTAGAAATTCTCATTATATCTTCATCCGATAATTTTGAACCGAGCTGCCTTTTTAAACGCTTTCTTAAAAGTTTTTTATCATCGCCAAATACAGTTATAGCTTTTATAGCGTCCTCTTTTTCGCTGTCGGTCAGATTAAACTGTGACATTTCAATTGCGGAACGCATACTTGACTTAAAATCACCGTCAATACCTGTAATATCAAAAGCAACACCTTTTTCGCTTTTTAGATAATTTAGCAAATCTTTTCTTCTGACCTTTTTATGCGTCATAAACAAGTCATTAAATATTGCCTGTTTAAGACTTACATCAGGCTTTTTTCCGTCAAGTCTTAAATTATTCAGTTCATTAAGAACCGTAAAAGCACTGTATAAAATAGAATTCTTAGGTATTACATCCTTCGTTGGAAGATATGTACATTTTGAAGTCAGATTATTTATAAAATTCTCTGCCGATTGCTCTATGTCAACAACACTGTCAAAATTCCACGGATATATTTTTTCATCACTTCTGACAAGCCAGGATTTTAGGCTGTGATTATTCAGCGGACCTACATAATACGGTATTCTGAATTCAAAAATTTTGACTATCTTGTCACTTACAGAAATTCCGTTTTCATCTTTTTTATTAAGAAATTCAAGATAAGTTGAAGCATTTTTCAGAATTGCTTTCAGCTCACTTCTGTTCACCTGCATAGGAATAACGCCGTTATCTTTTACGACATTTTTCGGCATAAATGTGCCGTTTTCAATCTTATCAAACATTTCTTCATAGCCTGTTTTGTCAAGCTTTTCAAACTTTTTCTTCAGATATTTGCAGAAATCCGCCTGATTTGTACGATACTGAATCACACCGTTTCTGCCGTTTTCTTTGTACTTTCCGCAATATGCCGTATAGTTATCAAGCTTGTCCTTTGTAATTCTAAAGATTTCGCCATATAACGATTTACATCTCTCTTTAACGAAATCTTTGAGCATTTTCAAATCTGAACTATGTTCTTCGTATGTTTTAACTTTGGCAAATGAAATATACTTTTCACCGTTCAAAATATCTGCAAGAATTGCCCAGTCATAAACCGCCTTTGCTTTTTCGATAAGTTCAAACTTTTCTTGTAACAAATCACGGTATGTATTTTCATTATCGTCATAACCGCTTTCAAAGGTAATACCGTTTACTTCCTCACTGTCAAACGACTTATCACCGAACATATCGGAAAATTTAACCTTTCTGCCACACATCAAATCTATCAAAGCGGTTTCGTATGGATTATTTCTTTTACTGTAACCGAAAAGCTTGTACGATTCGGACGATTTTGCAGTTTTCTTCAATGTTTTGTCCTTTAATATTTCTGAAAATCTTAACGAATCATTGCACTCAAATTCGATTTCATATTCTTCTTTTAAGTAAAGTTTTAAATCGTCAAAAAGAGCTTCAAACGAGGATTCATTTTCAAAATCAGACCCCATATTATCAAACAAGAAATGTCCCCTGTGTTTTATAATATGATGTAACGCAAGATATACAAGTCTTATATCGTGTGGTTGTGAGCTCTTAATCAATTCTTTTCTAAGATGATAAATTGTGGGGTAGTCTGTATGGAATTCTTTATCGGTGTAATTACCGTCTGCAAAAACCGCATACGGAACATTTGATGATTTGTCATCAAGATACAGACAACTTTCTTTTAATCTCTGAAAAAAAGCATTGTCAACTTTTGAAATTTCCTCATCAAAAAGCATTTGCAGCCATTCAATACGGTTTCTTTTTCTCAAACCTCTTCTTCGTGCCGATCTAAGAGTTCTTCTCTCGGCAGCTGAATTACTCTCCTCAAAGAGATCAACACCCCACATGGCATTGCCTTTAAATTTGCAAAGATTGTAATCTGTATCGGCTACTGCATATCCGACAGAATCCGTTCCTATATCAAATCCTGCATAATAATCGTTATTAAAATTCTTCATAAATTTCCTCCTTTTCTATTGACAAAGTATTTATTTTGTAATATTATTAAGATAATCTAATTACCTTATTGGATTTACACTATGAGTTCAAATAAAAATTCATTCTATCCGTTGCTTAGGCAACCATCACAGTGTGTGATTTGAGGATTCGGTTTTCCGAATCCTTTTCTTTTGTCTAATTTTAGCACATGCTGTAGTTATTTTCAATATCTTTAAGTTATTTTATCCTTATTTTTAGTACATTTTATTCAGTTATACAATTTTGGGATACTTTCTATATATTTTGCATAGTATAACATACTACTATCAGTATGTCGTATTATACATTTTTAAAATCAAAAGATTTCTGCCCCGTCAATTGCTTGCGGTGCGTAACCTTAACCCCCATCAACGCCCTTCTATTTCAAATATTGCTCCATAATAAAAGCTAGGGCAGAAAAAGAGCTGCAAATAAAAAGTAAAAAAAGTAGAGCATATTTTGCCAAGATCCGTTAAAAGGAATTGCTTAAAAACCTGAAACGGAGGACAAAATATGCTCTACAGATGTTTTACAGAAAAGCTCTAAAGAGCTTTTGAACGCAAAATCAGGGCAACCAAAAGAACACTTGAAGAACACTTGCCGCTTGTGATGAGGCTCTTAATAACCTCTCTGACGAAGAGCTGTTACAAAAATTAGAAAAAAATTTCAGCCAATATTCAAGCAAGTTGAAACGGCAGGAGTCAGAACTGAATAGCTTTTGTAAAAGAACAGGATTACTTCCTGACGGTTCTCGTCAACAGGCTTATGGTTTTGGCAGAAGTACTGCTCAAAAAGCGGTGTGGAGAAATAAGAAAGCAGTTGCAAAATCCGCTGAAAAGAGTATAATTAAAAGCATAGATATTGATGATTTTGAAGTCGTTACATACGGAAAAAATTTTAACGCTGAAGTGAGTAAGGTTATAATTGACACCATGTCAAAATGTGAATCTGAGGGTGGATTCATCATTAGTGAAATTGTTGCAAAAAGTTTACCCAAAAATGATAAAGGAACTCCTGTTTTACAAATTGAACCTTTATCAAACGGATTGTTACAATTGTCTTTAAACACAGATATACTTCCTGGAAAAACTCTTGATAAAATCAATCAAATATTTGCAAATTCAAAACTATCTATAGCAAACACATTAGAAGAAGCTGTGTGGCATGAAAGTGGACACGCAAAGACAATTTTCGGAATGAGATCCGAAGATGTCAAAAAACTATATGATGAACTGTCAAAAATTCACATAGAAGGTATCAGTATTATTGCTTATGATGATGGTGCGGAAGCACTTGCGGAATTAGAAGTTCTAAGAAAACGTGGTGTTAAAGTATCAAAAGAATGGATGCAATTCTATGAAAAATATATTGGGAGGAAATACTAATGATTTGTATTTCAGATTGTTTTGAATGTAAACATCAAAGAGATAAATTGTTAGACGGTTGGATACCTTGTTGTGATGCTTTTCCTGAAGGAATCCCATTGGACTTTAAATTTGGTAAAGTAAAAGAGATGAAAGAGTGCAACAATGGTATTGGCTTCGAGAAAAAAGAAGAATAGTTTTATTTGCCTTGTATCGGCTTTAATTACTGAAAGGTAAAGTTACATAGTTGATTGAATAAAAACAAAATCAAACGAATTTAAACGGGTATTAAAGGGGTGTTTGAAACATCCCTTTTACTTTTACCCACAGATTATGGTTATAAGCTCCCGAATTTCGGGGGCTTTTAATATTGCTCAAATATCTGAGCATACACACAATTGCTAATAAATTGAAAGGAGCAAACAAATGAACTTAATGGAAATTTTAAAAGCCCTGTTTGGCGGCAAAGCTTTGACATTTGAACAGTTTGCAGAAAAGGTAAACAATGCGGCAGATGTTAAGCTCGGCAACCTTGCAGGCGGTCAGTACATTGAGAAAGACAAATACGATGATGTATCAAATCAGCTTGCAAGTGTAAACGCAAATTTCCTTGAGGCTTTGTCAAGAAAAGTGTGCAAGTTATTTTTCTAACTTACACACTATATTTTACAAGCTCCAATCCGCTGTTTTGTTATTGCTTGAAGGATTATTATTTACACAAAATTTTATGGGGTGCCAAAAATAATGCCGACAGTTAATAGCATTAACAGCTATAACTTGTCGGCATTTAAATTCTAAAATTTGACTTTATTTAATCTCCGCAAATATAATCAGTCATCTATGTTATTCAATTCTTCAAATGGTATGTCATGTTTGTTTGCATACTGTTCTGCATAACTACCCTTTATTCCATAGATTGTGAGCTTATCGCAACCTTCAAAAGCGTTATCTGCAATATATTCTACCTTATCGTAAATGATAATTTTCTCCAACAAGGTGCAATTTTCAAAAGCACCCCATTCAATGCTCTTAATATTTTTAGACAAAACTAACTGTTTTAAGGATATGCAATTACTAAATGTATATCGTTGTATTGCAGTAATATTATCGGGAATATTTATACTTTTTAGTGATGTGCAACCGGAAAAAGCACCGTATGCTATACCACGATCAGCAATATTATCCGGAATTACAAGCGTTTCTAATGAAGAACAGCCTGAAAATGATAAACTTTCAATTTCTTTTACATCACCATTAAAATTAACATTTTTCAGACTTTCACAATTCGTAAAAGAGAATTGTTTTATAGTACTTGGGAGTTGTATGCTTTCTAATGAAATACAATGGTAAAAACATCTGTTAAATATATACTCTATCCCTTCAGAAACAACAATCTCTTTTACTATATCGTTATCCTCAAACATTCCTTTCCTTTCTGCTCCCCACAAATTGTATCCTGTAACATATCCGCCTAAAGCATTTACTTTATGGAAAAATATTGTTGAAGGAATTACAACTTTCTCTGACGGGTAGTTTATCTTTACAATTGTTGCCGATTTATTTGTATATCCATCGGTTTCATATGTGTACCCAAACCACCAATGTTCACTTGAACAGCTTTGCAGCAATATAAGTATCGCTATCACTGCACTCAATATCCCAATAGGTAATTTATATTTTTTTATTTTCTCCATCATATTAAAATTCTCTCGTAAAAAATATAGTTTTAATTATCAACAAACCGATAATTATTAATTTACAGACTGAATTGTTGTATCCAATTTTTCAAATGGTATGTTATGTTTTTTTGCATACTGTTCTGCATAACTACCCTTTATTCCGCAGATTGTAAGTTTGTCACATCTGTCAAAGGCATCATTAGCTATATATTTAACTTCATCATGAATATTTACTTTTTCTAAAAAGTCGCAGCTATAAAACGTTCCACTATTAATAGATGTTACTTTTGGTGGTATAGTAACAAATGTTAGAGAATCACACTCCCTAAATGCATAAGATTCAATTGTATCTATGTTTTCAGGTAAATCTATTTTTTGTAACGCACATTCTGCAAAGGCATCACCTTCTATCTTTTCTACACTACTTGGCAATTCGATAAAACGCAGGTTTTTACAATTACTAAACATTGATTCACTTATTGTTTTTATTCCTGTTTCAAATTCCACAGACCTTAAATATTTACAAAAAGCAAACGCCCTTGTCCCGACTACTCTAACGCTGGAAGGTATATTCACTTCACAGAGACCTGAAGAATAAAATGCATCATTACATATTTCCGTTACACCTTCAGGGATACTCACTTCTGACACATTACTGTCTTCGAATATTCCCCTTTTAGCTGCTCCTGTAAGATTAAGCACCTCATACTCACCTAACTTTGTAACTGGAACTCCATAAACACTTGACGGAAGCTTAACATGATACTCTTCACCTGTATATTTAATCAAAGTTGCTTGACCATTATCCACCTCAAACCAATAGTTATATTTTTTTGACATATAATACTCCGTACCATCTGATTTGTTACTCTTCCAAGGATGAAGCAAAAGTATTATTAATGCTATAAATGCTACAATTAATACAATTATCAATATAATTCTAGTTTTTTTATTCATACACTATCACTCTTTTTGTTATAGTATATTGTAATCGGATGACATAGCAAAAGACTTTGTCATCCGATTGCTTATCAAAGTATATTACGGTTTATATGTTGACCATATACCATCTTTATACCACACATCCCGTGTTACTAAGTGACCTTCTTGTAATACTCCTGGTATCTGTTTATTCTTCGAATCATTGAATATTACTTTAGGATTATCTATACCATATATCGTATAAGTTAACCAATTGTCATACATTTGACTATTCATTAATGCACCAGGCCATGACATCAGAATATCATTATCTTCATAGAAGTAAATTCTTGTGTCCCAATACTCCCAATCAGAAGGACGATAAAAATGAACAGTAATTCCCTGTGGTTTTTTGCTATATGCAGTTTCATTTACTACCCACATTTCATCTTCTGTTATTTCAATTCCGGGTTGATTGATACCGGGATGTTGTTGTCTGGTTGCAGGATCAGTAGTGCTATTATTAAAAATAACTCTCGGATTGTTCACACCGTAAATTGTGTAAACATACCGGTTATTACCACCATCAGGGGACATTTTCTCTCCTGGGAATAGAAGTTCATGGTCATCATCATTATAATAATAGATATGAGGCTTTGTCAATAAAAGTGTGTAAGTTTTTTAAAGATCATAAAAAATTATGTTAATGCCTTAAATCATGTGCTCGTATTTTTTAATATGGGCACTGATTTTTTCATTAGCAGCCAGTTGATTTCTGACCATAGCCCAATTTTGAACCTTTCTGAAACTTGAATTTATGCTTTCAACCGCATTGGTTATACACATAACCTTACGAACGGCACTGCCGTAATCAAAAAGATACTCGACATGGTTGAAATTTCGTTTCCACACATCAACTGCTCCGTGAAATTGTTTGCTGTGCAAACGGTGAAATACTACATAGCGTATTGTGAAATTTTCTGCTAACACAGAAAGTGAAATGAAATAAATCAGCTCACGCCGTAGGCATTTCACATTCAGAGGAATATTTCACACGCAAAGCGTATTTCACAAATCCGTAAGGATTTATTTCACTAAAAAAGCGACAGGTAAAAACCTGTCGTTTTTCTGGCTCACCCAACTTACTTTGTAAGAAAGGAAAGTAACTGCCTCGCATACTATGTTTGGTTCTTAAACAGCACTCGCACAATCCCAGTTCACTAAAAGCAGTCCACAGGACTGTTTTTTCTTAACGCTCACCTTCTCGCCCGATTTAGCAGTAAATTTAGATAAAAAAGAAAACAGAGTAGTCAAAAGACTACTCTGTTGTGGCTCCCCCAACTGGGCTCGAACCAGTGACATCATGATTAACAGTCATGCGCTCTGGCGAGTGTAGAGGAATGCACATTAAATGTAATCATCAGTGCAATTTTAATTAACCTTTTTTATTTCAATTTCTTTAGGATATACGTTAAATATATCTAAATACAAATCACTCCATTAAGTTGCTAATCAAAAGTAATATTGCGCAACTTATGAATTCTTAGAAATTATGACTATGCTATATTCTCCATAACCTAAGAGTTTGTCTTTTGTTTTAAGGGGCATGTTAAAAGCCGTTAAATGAGACTTATTAGTTAATTTATCTATTTGGAACATTTCCGATGCTTCTGTGGGTCGCTGGTTTCGGAAATGGTGCGAAATATCAAAGCTGAACTATCTCAAAACAACTTAGTTTTTTCAAAATTATAATTATAATTTTGAAAAAACATTATCCTTTCTCCTCTTTATAGTATGTGGATACCGTTTAATTATTGATGAAGTAAGCATATACTTTTGTTTATATTCACATTCTGTGGACATGGATGGCTTAATAATTTCTTCAATACCAAACATATCTACTGATAACAAACCTATACCAGACTTATTCAGATGCTCAATATTCACATTTTTAATTTTATCTTTGGGTAAAGCCAAATATGAATAGTCTGAAAACATCAAGTATCTTTCTGCTTGTAAAATTCCACTTTTCCAATCTTTTAGCTTTGCCTCAATGGAAATCGTCTTTCCTAAATTTAAGCCTAAAACCTTTCTTTTTATGCGAATTCTATCTCCATTTTGAATTACAACTTTTTCGCTTTGTAATTGATTGATATAGTTAGTAGTTTTAGATTTATCAAAACCAAAGCAATCTGAGATCTCACCTACTGTGGCACTACTTTTGCTGTTTAGATATTCAACAATTGACAATAGATAAAAATCGGTTATTACTGGCATTGATTTTGAAGCACCAATATTTATTGAAACATCGGGAACACCAATTCCCATACGCACCTCTTTTGCATATCTTATTTGATATTTATTTAAATAGTTTTCTATTTGCTCGACTAATTCGGATTCCAACATTCTTATAACCATTCCTTCTTTAATTCTTGTATAACTGTGAGCCATGTCTTAAAATGATTATAATCGTCAGTCTTAAAAATCGGCTTTAGCGCTTGATGATAACTAATAGCATTTTGAATACATGTTTCTATGTAATCAACTCTTTCATTAATTGATTTAAATGAACGCAATGTATTTATCTCTTCTTGTCGTCTATATAGAAAATGTTTTTTTGATAGCGGTTCATTTACGAGTTCTTCTGGTTTTTTCCCCGAACAATACGGACACGAACAAGATATATCTTTTCCTGTTGCAGATGATAAAAGCCTAATGATTTTAGCAGGATTTTTTCTCTCAATAGGAACATTTCTCATCAGTTCTGGGAAATAATAATTTAAGTACATATTGTAACTGTCAGAAGCATTTTTATATAAATCCTCATAAAAGGTTTCAAACCTTGATGCTCCAGATTCAAATCCAAATAGGCCGAAAGCCAAAAGAATAAGACCAAAGCTTCCTATTCTTCCTGCAATTACAGGCTTATTTGTGGATTTTTGTAATGTTAACAATGTGTTAGCATAGTGATAAAGTTGAGACGGATTCGAATTGTTGTCAATACAATCAACATAAATCCAGTAAATATCACTTGGTAACGCAGAAACCACATTTAAAAAATATTCTCTTTCCGTTTTTGATGTAAGGATATCTGTTTTAATACAAAACCCACCTACAAGAGGTGATGTGTTATTAATTTGCCTTAGATAATCCCTTGTTTCATACACTAATTTCACATCTAAAGAAAACCAATTTTCATCGTCTGTAGCTTTGATTTTAACCAAATTAGAATTATTGCTTACATGAAACGGAGCTACAATATAAGTAGGATTATATTGTAGTTGTGTATCAACAACTTTCTTAACATATTCTTGTTTTGAACTTAGCGATTTAAGGTCATCAAGTTCTAATCTATTAAGGCCCTGTGGTGCATATGACAATGAAACTAATCCTTTGACTTCGGAAAAAGTATCATATGCTAATCGCATGGTTGCTGGGTCTATCATAAAATTAGAACCAGAAGCTATAATGTTTTTAAGCAAATTTTTTTGTTGATTTTGATGATTGATTGGGAAAATGTAGTTTTCAACATCATATCCATCTTTTCGATAATCTTCAATTACTGTTTTTTCATTCCATGTACGCAAGAAGAATGAAGGTGAAAAGTCTTTGCATATTTTTGTTTTTACTGAAGATGACGATTCTAAATATTCAAGTATTGCATCAATGTTATTAGGACGATTAAAATTTTCTTTTGCTAATAATGCTGTCAGAAGGTTATCAATTGCATTTGATATATTAGGGATAAATTGTCTTATACTAATTGCTGGTTCATTTATTATTTTATAATACAACTCAGTTCTGGAGTGTACTTTTCCATACGGATTATTCTTGCACAATAATTCATAATATATAACACCTAGAGCATAATAATCAGAACGATAATCAACATTTTTCCCGTCCTGTACTTGTTCTGGTGACATATAAAGCGGAGAACCAATTTCTGCACCTGTACTTGTAATTGATGTGAAATCAATCAACTTAGAAAGTCCAAAGTCAAGAATTTTTATCTGACCAGTTTTTGTTATATAAATATTTGCAGGCTTTAAATCTCTGTGAACAATGTGCTGAGCATGAATAGCATCAACTCCATTTATAATATCTTTAAATATAGCCGTTGCTGCATCAGTAGATATATTTACAGTCTGAATATAATGAGCCAAATCTTGACCATCAACATAATCCATAATTACATATAGATATTTAACTCCATTATCCACAAATTCCCCATCATCCACATAAGAAACTACATTCGGATGTGAAACAGATTTTAACGCCGTAATTTCTCTTGTTATTCTGTTGTCATTACCTTTTGAAAATTCTGTTAATACAAAAGAAAAGCTGAAAATCTTTATAGCATATACCACCCCATTTTTCTCGCAAGAATAGACTGTTCCAAATGAACCACTGCCTTTAAATTCCTTAATTACATATCCATTTATATTTCTACCTATCACAATATTATCCTCCAATCCAATTTTTTGAAATACTATTCCAATTTCCCTGACAATCATCCCCATTTACTATTGCATCAAATACAGGCTCAAGGAATGTCTGTATTTCCGTGATTACAACAGAAAACTCAAGCGTATCATCTTTTATTGTTTTCAAAAAAATTTCCAACGCTTCTGCATATCCTCATCATCGGCAAGTGCAACAATACGCTTAAAGCTATCTCTGTCATAGGGAGTGCCCCGACGCTGTAAGATTTCAAATATAGCTGCCTGCAATTTTGCTCCATTGAATTCAAAAGTCCTTGCCAAATAATAGATGTCGTAAAAATCTTTCATTCTACCTGTCAGCTCAAAGCGTTGAAGTATGGCATCAAACTTCTCGGCAATAGTGCTTTCAAGAGAATAAGTTTTGATTACAGGTGCTTCAAAGTCTGGAAGCTGAGTGTTGATTGTGCGTTTTTCGGCACAGGGGACTATAATATCACCCACGCCTATATCAACATTGAATGGTACACGTACATTTTTTATTTGAGCAATAATCTACGTACTGATACCGTGATATTTTCTTTGCGGAGAAATCTCTTCAAAACCTTTTGCTTGCATTTCTATATAATCGTTACCAGTAGGTGTGTCGATGATTTTATAAATCAAATCTTTAACATCATCTATTGAATTAGAATATCCACGGAGCAGGAAATCAACATCAATAGTAGCTCGACTTTCAAAATTAGTTAAAGTATAAATGAACAATCCACCTTTGAGTATTAGTGTATCCTCACACCCAGATTTTGATAGCTTTCTCAAAAATTCTTCCTGCACAAAAAGTTGCAAGCATTGCTGATAGCTGATACCAGAAGCCTTTGCTTTATTTCTCAGCTTTGGCAAAACGGAAGCTGCTATATCTGCCATTACAACCACACTCCAATCAAGTCTTTCACACGCTTTTGCACTCTCAAAACTTTCGCATATTCCATGAGATTCGGTATATTTTTTTTCGGGTCTTTTACATACCCCTGCACTGCTTTATTAAAAATCTCTTTATCCATTTTACTCATATTTTTCAGAACATCACAAATTGTTCTGTCACGGTCATAAATTCGCACTGTTGTGAAATCGATCTCACCTGTTGTTTCACCAAGCGTAACCAACTCTGATTCAATGCGATATGCTTTAATAAATGGATAATCAATGTTAGTTCTGAGCTTTGAAACATTTCTGTCTATTGCGAAGTTCCACTCAGCAGGATTTCTGTCGCTATACTTATAATAGAAGAGAGCAGTTTCCATACAAAGAACAGCATCGGGAAACAAACTATTGATGATTACAATTTCACTTTTACCTTCATCCTGAATCCAGTGATAATAACCTCGCCTAACTCTTTCAATCAATTCTTCATCTAAAAGTTGTTTTATATCTGCATAATATACTTTGGATTTCGTAAGTTCAGCAGTAGTCATAACATAATTATAACTGCTAAATAGTTCTTTCAAATAAGCAATTCTATTATTCTTTTGCATTTTCCACCTCTACTTAACTACCCTAACTTTTATTATCAAGCAGGCACTTTAATATAAGTATATCTAATTTAATGATAGAAGTCAACCATATTGAGATTAAATTTAATCTTTTAAGGAGTAGTTTACTAAAAACAATCATGTTTTCCACAAAAGTAGAACACATTATATCTTCATTCAATTCATCTTTGCAAACATCTAATTTAGAGTAATTCAAAATCAAAGCTTGCCACATTATGTTGATTGGCAAGCTTTGATTTTATTCTATAACTTTTCTTTGTCATGTATCATTCACTCTCTACTATTGTTGTCTTTCATTCAAAACTTATATAAATTCATCTTTAACCATTCTTCATAATGAAGGATAACTAAGAATTATAATGTACTTATGTTATTGTTATAATGATGTTTGTTAAGGAAAATAACTATGAAAGATATTTTTGAAGATAGGCAAAGTAACCGAGTTTTTATAAAAAAAGAAATCCCTAAACAATATCTACTCGAAATAATAAATGCAGCTTCTAAAGCTCCCTCACCCAAAAATAGACAACCGTGGCGTTTTTATATTTTGAGAGATGATGATAAATCTGATTTCACAGAATTATTTAGGATAAATCGCTCACGAAAACCGACATTATCTCAACGAAAGTTAAATGAATTTAATAGCGAAGAAAGCACATACAAGATTATGAAAGACGCTGATACGCTAATTTTAGTATTTAATATTTTTCCTAGCGAAAAAATATTTAAATCAAAAGATTCACTATTCGATATTGCTAATATTCAATCCATAGGTGCTTCTATAGAGAATATGCTTTTGAAAGCTACTGAATTAGATATTGGAAGTTTATGGATTTGTGATATATTTTCGTGTTACGATTTAATTAATGAGAAGTATTTTAAAGAGGGACAACTAATTGCCGCGGTTGCATTAGGATACACAAGTGATATCAAATTGCAAAAGAACAGAAAATCTCTCTATGAAATAATATTAAATATACAGGAGTTATAAAATGTCGAATTATATATGGATTGGCCCAAGAGAATCTGATATTGAAGATTGCAAAGAACTATTTATTGGCTCAATTACTATATTTGGTAGTAATGAAAAAAATAATATTTCATATTGTAAAAGTCGAAATATTAGAATTGATCACAATATTCCTAATATAGTTGAAAATGATTTTTGGATAAGCAACATTAAGAAGTTTAAGAAAAAATACTCCGATATAAAGTTAGTTTATTATAATAGTGAATTTAGCAAATGCCTTTCGCCTGAATTATCACACTATGTTATAAATAAAAACAATAGTTATTTATTGGATTTATTATCGGATAAATCAAGTACACGTATCGCATTGTCAAGTTTTGTGGATGTTGTTCCATTTCAAAATGTAGTGGTAGGCTCTGATTTAAATCTTATTTCTTGTTTTCCTAATTATAATAAGTTGATATTTCAAGAGATAAGATCATCTGGAGGTAACGGAACACATATAGTAGATATTACAAATAGAGATGAAATTATTCCATATATGAGAAAGAATTTATTGATTTCTCCTTATATAGAGAATTCTGTCCCAATAAATATCCATTTGCTAATAGGACAAAATGATGTACTTGTCTTTCCTGGCTCAATTCAAATCACTCAAAAAATAAATAACAAAATACTGTATTTGGGAGCAGACTATATTGCCTACTCTAAAATATCTAAAAAAATAAGAGAACAAATCAGAAAAAACTCAAAACTTATAGGGTCGTATTTGCAAAAACTAGGTTATATAGGAGTTTTAGGAATTGATTATCTTATTACTTCTAAAGAAGTTTTATTTGTAGAAATAAACGCAAGATACCAAGCATCTACACCTATATTGAACAAAGCCTTAAAACAGGCTGGATTAAACAGCATACAATATATGAATACATTAGCTTTTGCTGGACAAAACTTACCAGAGCAGAAAATAATAGATAATATCCAAGTGCCTTATAGCTTTATTTCTTACATTGAAGGCACCTGGAAAAAACCGTTCAGTATGCTTAATAATATTATATCAAGTTGTGGTGAAATCGAAAAAGTTTGTTATGACGGATTCTCGGAAGACAATATTATAACCGCTAATTCTTATTTATTTAAAATTATATTTAATACGAATTGCGTTTCTATTTCTCCAGAAACAACATTGAATATATATGAAAACTTAATAGATATTGAAAATGATTTTTATAACCTAATCTTAGATAAATCTCCTTTGGAAATAAAAATTTCTTTATTAAACCAGGGGGTTAATATAACAGATTCTGCAAAAGAACATTTAAATGAGATTGGAGAGATACGAGATGCTGTTTTTAGCGCAGTAGATATAACTATTTTTAACGATTTACATATAAACTGTCCTAAAAAATTAAAATTCAGCTTTTTCTCTCCATGGATAATTGATCTTTCAGGTAATAATGAACTATGGCTTTACTACTACAAAATTCCCTTATGCTCTGTGGAAATTGATATTGAGGACAAGTTTTGCAACAACACAACTGATTCAAGCATCAAATTTTCTCGGATTTGTTTTTGGGCAACAGATAGATTAAGAATTCATCACAATTTAACATGCTCACTAAAAAAACAAGGAGCAGGATGTAAGTTTTGCGAGATAGTTCCTTGCAACGAAAATTTGTCATTGAATGATATTTTTATGGTAATAGATCATTATATTGATAATGCAAATACATTTAACCATTTTCTTATAGGAGGGGGATCAGAACCAAGAGATATGGAATGTAAAAGAATACTAGAAATAGTAAAACATATAAGGACAAAAAGCGATAAAAAAATATATGTAATGAGTTTACCTCCTAAAGATCATGTAATCCTCAAGGATTATTTTAATGCAGGAGTAACGCAAATTGGATTTAATATTGAAATTTTTGATCAAAAAAACGCCCTAAATATCATGCCAGGAAAAGGGAAAATTACAAGAACTGAATATTTTGAGGCTTTGAAAAAAGCAACAACATATTGGGGAAAGACAGGAAACGTGAGAAGCCTAATAATTGTTGGTCTAGAATCGACATCTTCGTTAATTTCTGGAATTGAAAAATTATGCCAACTTGGTGTTATGCCTATTCTTTCAATTTTTCGTCCCATTCCAGGGACGGACATGGAAAATGTAGTTCCACCATCAAATGACTTTTTAAAAGAGGTTTATACAGAATGTGAAAATATTTGCACTCGTTACAATCTTCATCTTGGACCTGATTGTACGTTCTGTCAAAACAATACTCTTAGTTTGCCTTTCTGGATCCAATAATCTACATAAAATTTCTATGATAAAGCTGATCCAATAAATCTTCCTCTGAATTTAAAAACTGGACTTCCACACCATTGATTTGAATCCCTGATTTTTTAAGCCTTTCTCTAACGGATAAAAGATTACTTAATATATCTTTCTCTATATTAGTTTTTATATTTCGTAAGTCAGCAAAATTTTGTTTGTTTTGCGAATGTTGTTCATTAATTTCTTCCCTTAATTCATAGATATCACAATTACTATTTTCCTTATTTATATTTCGTATATTTTTTGTTTTTTTAGGTTTTGGGAAGTTTATTTTGTTTTTAATGAATTTTGTAGAAGCTACAATCATTCCGCCCACTGTTATAATGTCAGCAATATCATTTATTACTGGTATAGAAACATCATAAAAGTTCTTTAATGTGCTTAACAAATAATCAAATTGTCCTGAACAAAAGAAATCAATAACATTTGGAGAATTATGCCTAATCTCAATATGTTTACTATCAAGATATATGCCATTTGTACTTGAAATAGTTTCCAACGCTTCTAGTAATAAAGATAATCTCTCATAGTCATCAGGTTCAATATTGGTTTTAATTGTTAGTGTTAGTACGGGATTATTGTTTGGCACATCAAACAATAGTTTTTTGATTTCAGGATAATAAATGCAGAATTGATGATGTTCCGCTCCAGTCAGATAGGTATCTGAAAATACTTTATTAATTTCAGAATACAAGGATATTCTCGCTTTGTGAGATAATTTGAGTATTTTGGATGCTTGTATACAATAAAAATATAATGAACGAAAATCGTGTTTAGTTGCACTTTTTAAAATGCCCGTCTTATTACGAGCTATAGCAACATCTTCTCTGTTAATAACCAAATAACAGTTGACTAGAGGGAAATATTGCTTTTGTTCTTCAAAAAATACAATAAAATCATTTATCATATTTTTATATTCATCTACAGTTAGATATGATTTTTCGTTTGAATGTGAAGAAATAGTAATTTTATCTGTTGTATTAAAAACATACTGTAATCCATTAAAAGTATATGGTATTTGTAGAAATGGCAAGCATACATTATCCATTTTTACTTCATCGAAAAAACAATAACTAAGGGTTATTTGTCGCAAGTCAACATTTTGAAATTTAGTCCGGTGAAAATGACAGAGTTCAAAATTTGACGATTGAATTTTCATTCCTCTAATTAATCCTGAGTAAAAACTTGCACCTAAAAAAGAGCAACCATAAATTACACTGTTTTGAATAGCACAATACACAAAATCACTATTAGCAAAGTTGCTTCCCTTAAAATCACATTTATTAAATATATCATCAGAAAAACTACAATACTGAAAAGAGACATTATTTATTTTAGATTCATTGAAATCATTTTGTTTAAAAATAGTTCCGTTTCCACTTACATCTGTTAAATCACAATTAAACCATTTTGCTCCACAAAACAATTCTTGATAAAATATAGTTCCAATCAAGTCATGTGGCATCATTTGATTGCCATTTAATACAGATTTAAGCGTTCCTTTTATATTATAATCTTTCTCAATATGTTCATATATTCTATCTATTGAAGATGCATAACTGTCTTTTTTCTTTTTCATATTAACCTTCTAGATCTTTTGACATATAATTCTTAGTTATCCTCTTATTGTGAACATTATACCACATTTCGACACAAAATTTAACCCTTTTATCTAATTTTAACTATAGAAAATAGTAATGTATTTTTATGCAATATTACTAATAATATAGTGTGTACATTTTGTTTACACTATATTTTAACCAAACTATATTTGTTAAATGCTCATTTTATAGACTTTTTTATCACTTGATTGCATAATTATCTTATTAAATTTAGGGAGCGTTATGCAAATGGAAACACATTCAGGAAATTTTATTAAACTCACAGAAGAATATCTACATTTTTGTATTGCCAGAAAAAATCTAGATTATAAGACAATCAAGTCTTATTCGATAGATTTGAAACAGTATTCGGATTTTATATCTGACTTTTCGTTAACTTGGAACGATAAGAAATCTATTGAAAAATTCATTGAGTTTATGCATTCAAAGTTTAAGCCAAAAAGCATAAAACGGAAAATAGCCTCTTTAAAAGCCTTTTTTCATTATCTTGAAATTGAGGAAATCATTAAGGTAAATCCTTTTCATAAAATACAAATTAAATACAAAGAGCCTTTTATTCTTCCAAAAACTATACCCCTGCAAACAATAGAGAGGATTATGAGTTATGCTTACTCGGAATATAAGAAACAATCCACATATTTTGCTCATAAAACTGCTTTACGAAATGTTCTTATATTAGAATTACTTTTTGCCACCGGTATGAGAATTTCTGAGCTTTGCACACTTACAACCGAGCAAATTAACTTCAATGATTACATAATTAAGATATACGGTAAAGGATCAAAAGAACGGTTGATTCAAATTTGCAATAAGAATGTTCAAAGACTTATGGACGAATATCGCAATGAATTTTATTTTAAACTTAACAATTACAACTACTTCTTTATCAACAGGTTAAACAACAGACTTTCGGAACAATCTGTTCGCAATATGATTTCTAACTATGCTGAAAAAGCAAAAATTCAACTTCATATCACGCCCCATATGTTTCGCCATTCTTTTGCAACCCTCCTGCTTGAAGAAGATGTTGATATTCGTTATATACAGCAAATGCTAGGTCACAGTTCAATAACTACAACCCAGATTTATACTCATACAAGCATCAACAAACAAAAAGATATTCTTACAGTGAAACATCCAAGAAATAAAATTGATATTGGGATATAAAAAAGCCTTGCAAAAATCCACTTGCAAGGCAATTAGCTTTTTATTCGTTTTTATCATATTCTGTATCTATCACATCCGATATCAGATTTGAAAAATCAACAGCATTTTTCGAAGTGATTACAGGTTTGCCCGTTCTTTCCTCAATATCTTTTCGTGCATTTCCGGCAACTTCGCCGCCCTCTTTTGCTACTTTTCTATTATCAACAAAAGTTTGTGGATTTTTCTCTTTAGAAATTTCCGTTGTAGTTGCTTCAGCCAACATATTAAGAACCAGCTCAAGAGTACTCATATTATCTCTTAAATTTTCTTTCGTCAAGCCTTTAAGGTTTTTATACTGACGCGTTGTCATCCCAGACCATGCTTTCGTAATTTCATCAGTCAGAATTGCATATTCCACACCCTGTTTCACTCCACGAGAATCCCATTCATCAGTAAGTTCTTTTCGCACCTGAATAGCCTGAAGTCTTTGATTTATCCACTCTCGACTATACCCTTTTTTAAGATACGTTTCAAGGGCCCTTTCTATTGTAAGTTCGGGATCAATTGTTTCATCTATTCTTTCTCTGCCAACTTCTGCAAGCCACATTTTAAATGGTTCGGCTTTTGGAGATGGAATAGATTGGATTATTCTTAAGATTTGCTCTGTATTGGCAACATCTGTTTTATAATTTTTACCATCCTTAGGAGATGGCATTTTCAGTTGGTGACAACTTGACACCAACTCACTACCTTCGTCTTTTAAACGCTGTTTTAGTTTATTCCAATATTTACGAGCAATATCGTAACTGGGTTGATCAGTTAACACCTGAACAATATCAACTATGGAAAAATACCAATCTTCTTCCGATTCATTCCATGCAGTACGAATTTTCTTATCTTCAAAAATTTGAATTTTATTTTCTTCACTCATATATCTTCACCCATTTCAATACTAAAATTATTATAACAGACAAGATTTGTAAATTCAATTGATTAAGATTTATTTAGATAAAAACTGCTCATAATTAAGATCAAACACTATCTCAAGTTCATAACCTCTTGCTACTCTGACCTCTTTTATAAGCTGACAGACTATCATTTTCTTTTGCTCCATTGTGGAGTTGTCAAATTCATCTGCCCAGGTTCTGAATTGAGAGTAATAAAAATCAAGCTTACCCATCGCATTTTGCTGATTGGTAAGCTTGTACTTTATGTCACTTAATTCAATTTCTTTTTTATGAAGAATATCATTGGTATTATCAATAGATGTTGACAGCATATCGGGAGTAAATCGGCTTTCTCCGAGAAGCGAGCGTCCTATTTCGGCAGATAGTTCAACTACCTGTCTTTTTAGTTTATCAATCTCTTTTTCAAGTTTCGTTTGCTTTCTCTTGTACTCAGATATTTCAGATTTGTAGCGTTTTTCAAGTGCAATATCCTTTGGTGTTGATTTGATTTTGGCGAGATAATCTTTCAGTGTTGCAAGCACTGCACCGTCAATTTTATGTGCTACATATGCAGATTGTCCGTCACAAGCACCTCTTTTCATAGCTTTATTTGTACAGATATACCGCTGTCTGCGGACTCTGTACTGACTTCCGTCTGCTCTGTCATATCTGTCGATATAGCTTGTTGATACCATCTTCTGACCACAGTGTGCACAGTAGATATTCCCTGATAACAGCGTACTACCCTTAGTGGTTCTTGCAATTTGCTTTTTTTCCTCATTCTTTGATGAGCGCTGTTTCAGTATAAACTGTGCTTGGTCGAAGACATTTTCATCAATTATTTGAAGTTTTTCTATGTATGGCGACTCAACACCGCCTGACACAAAATATCCGCAGTACAGTCTGTTTTTTAGAATACGATTAACCGTATTACACTGAAATTTGCTGTTGTTATGAGTTCTGATACCGTGACTGTTCAGATAATCAGCCATTCTGTATGAGCCATAGCCTTCTTTCACCGTCATATCAAAAATTTTCTTAACTATAACAGCCTCATCGTCATCTACGACTATGTCCATAAGCTCTTTCCCTTTTTTATTGATTTCACCGCTTTTTATAAGTTTATATCCGAATGGTGCAACACCACCGGTAAATTTGCCATCCATCGTCATTTGGTTAAGGCGAGTTTTAACACGAGCTGATGTTTTCTGACTTTCACCGTTGGCTTGCCAAAATCGTATGTAATTCATAAGCTTGTCCACATGACTGTCCATACGCTGTTCTCCTTCGTTGACACTCCACACCTCTATGCCGTGCTTAATAAACCACTCGACAACAAATGGTGTTTCATCATCAATTCTGCCTATTCTGTCAAACATAAAGACAAGGAGCACATCAAATTCTTTATTCTCTGCGGCAGTTTTTAAATCTTGAATTGCATCTCTCTCCCTTGCTGAAACTTTAAATCCTGATACACCCTTCTCTTGAAATTCTTTCAGAATAGTCCAGCCGTTGCGTTCAGCAAATTCTCTGCAAGAGGTTTTCTGCATTGGAATATCGTCTTTATCTACCTGACCTTTTGTTGACACTCTGTACAAACAATATACTCTTTTCATCCTATCAACCTTTCATACGATTTTCGCAAACCAACAATACTACATATTTTTCATAATATCCAGCGAAATCAAAAATAAATCTAAGAAAATCAGCAATTTATTTGTGCTTTCATTCTGTTTTCAAATGTATCTAAAAGATTTTCCAAAACATTTCTTTCAACCTGATCATTTCGGTTGTTTATAAAATATATTGTAACCTTACAGTCATTTACAACAGATTCTATTTTATGTTCAAAATCTATTTCATTTGATGCTAAATCGTTATTGTTCAAATTACAGCACTTACTTTTCATCTTTGCCCTCTTTCTTATTCTTATCTGCTTCTGATGCGACACTGCAAAGGCACATTACCGCTACTCCGATAAACGCACCAAGAAACAAACCTATAATAAAACCTAACATATAAATCTCTCCATTCCATAATTTTATTTTGTTACGCAGGCAACGGCTATGCACAGCACAACCGCTGCCTGCTGTTTATCAATCGTTTTGGATAGTTCTGTATTTCACACTATCCAATTGTCGCTATTTATCCTTGATTTCCTGCGACAAGGAACACATCAGACAGTTGTGCATACAACTTCATTGGAATCTCACCACCCTGAGGATCTCCCAGAGCCGCCCTCGTATGTTGCGACGGTTTTATCACGCTCGACTTTCGACCGGACGGAAGTATCATTATCCCCTCTGCCTGTCATCGCCTTCTTTGTATTTGCCTTACAAAGTCAGAGTCCTAAAGTCCTTTTTAGGAGTTTGCTCTTGTAGCTTGTCCATTCCGAACAGCAGAAGGAAAGTATCTTATGTGCTGATATTCTGTTTTCAAGGTTCACAGAGGTATAAAATAACCCCCTCACTTTATTTGCCGTTAAGTGAGAGGGTTGATAACCATAAAAATTAAAAATTTTAATTTTTATTTTCTATGATTTTTTTAAGTTTTTCAAGGATGCGATGCTTTCTCTTGTTCACTGCTACCTGTGAGATACCAAGCAATTTAGCTATCTCTCGTTCAGTCATATTCTCAAAAAACACCTTTGTGATAATATCCAGTTCTTCCACTGTCAGTTGTTGCAAAGCGATATGTAATTTTTCAAGATCAACATTTATCTCAACCTCACATTCCACACTTTTACTGTCATACGAGAATTGCATTGAATTATCATCAATCAGCCTATTAAGAGAATCTTCTCGACTTGGGACAATCTCTTTGATACTTCCATCCTTTTCTTTGATAACACGCTCTGTTTTCAAGTCTTTTTCAAAATAATCAATTTTTCTTTGACCTTTCACATAAGCTGCATAGACTTCGTCTGTCACTTCAATAAAATGACCGTCTATCCATAATTCTTTCAATATTATTTCCTCCGATTGTTCTGAATTTCCGTAATTTCAGATCAATCGGAGGGCTTTTATTCCTATAAAGCATTTTGCCCTTTCTGCTTTTAACGCAAAAAAGGTAAAAAAAATGCCGACAGGTAATAGCATTAAAAGCTATAACTTGTCGGGATTTATTATGTAATTAAATTATTTCTTTATGTATTTTATCTATTTTCGTTATTATGAGAACAAAGCATATTTATAACAGTCTGATTAATATAAAATGACCCCTTGGCGCCTAACTTTCTTCTCATATTGCGAAAACATTTTCTGATTTTCACTCTTATATTTACATATTTTGTAACACTATGTAAACATTCATTATACACATCAATGATATCCCATATCAAAGCAACAGAAAATGTATTGCACATTTTATCGTAATTTTCACAAATAAAATTATTCAACGGATCTGTTATTTCTTTTACCTTATCATTATCAACGGTACTAAATTCACAAATTGCATTTTTATCATGAATCATATATTCATCCGCTAAAAGTTGTATTAGTATAGCACTTAGCTTTTGATATAAAGGCTTATTTATTTCGTATAATTCATCCGTCTTTTTTTGCTTGCGTTTAATATGATTAATTAATAGCGGAATAACAATTAAAGATAGTACTCCTCCCACAATTGAAGCTATCCAACCACGATCTTTGTCTGATAAACATAAAAAAGCCATTATAGTTGGAACACAAATCACAACTGTAGAAATAATAAAAGTTATTATGTAATTCACAATCAATGCTTTATCACAAAAATCACTTATTTCGTCTAAGATTCTTCTAACTTTTGGGTGCTCATCTCTGAATTTTTCAATTTTTGATAACATTGTATAAATTTTCCTTTCTCTAAAAATTGAGTAATCTTAGCCTCTATTTTGAACTAACAAAATTATTCTATTTATTATTATATTAACAATACTAAAAATAACTACAGAAAACAAGGCAAATATAACCAGCAACCACACAAGGACTGAAAAAGAACTTGTGTAGAGATTAACAAGAAAAGTATTGCCCATCAATGCAAGAGAATTAATATTATTTGAATTATCAACAATCACCGATATGTAATAGGACACATCAAAAATATTATCGTTTGGTATATACTTTGATATTATGAAAATGCTGAAATCCGACAGCAGGAATATTGTCAGCAATGCCGCAGGTATACCGAGAGCTGTTATAATTAACAGAATATATTTGTGCGGTATTGCTCTCAGTGATTTCCAAAAATAATTTTCAGTCAGATTTTCTTTGATATCGGAAACAAACTTTCTGCATAGTCTGTACCATATTTTCAAAGACACGGCACACAAAGCTATAAACAAAATCAAAAGTAAAATATGCTCAAAGTTTTCGATAACCTTTGCTTTTTCGGAAAAATTCGTCGGGTGGTACTGAGTCAAATTCATCTGCTCAATCAGTGGCGCTGAATAAGATTTGTTGTCATAAGCAATGATATTAACTTCGCAGTTTTTGTATTCTTTGTAGCCGGAATAAGGGACATAAACTCTCTGCTTTCCGTCGCTTGATAGGCTGTTTATTATGTTTTCATCTTCATTTATGACACCGCAAATTGTGTAAACTTCATCATTTAGCGTTATTGTTTTTCCTACTGCATTAGTATTAAAAAACAGTTTCAAAGCAAGACTGCTTTCAATGACAGCAACCTTGTCTTTATTCTCCATATTCTCTTTTGTAAAGCCTTTTCCGATTAGTTTATGATTATAAATCTCAAAGTAACTCTCATTGGTAAGAACCGGTAAAACCGTTTCTTCTTTAATGTTTGTTTCTTCAAGCTCTGCACAAAAACTTACTCCATCAAAAGAAATTCGCTCTGACAGTTTTTCAATATCCGCAATAGTAAGCGGTAAAGCGTCTGATTTCAGATTATAATTCATCTGCGTTATAGAGGGTAGCTGACGCAACGCATTGCCGCTGACATAAAAGCAAAGGCAAAAAACACAAATGGTAAGTACTGTAACTAAAACAGCAGAAAAAATTCTCTTCTTTTTCATCCGCTATTCCTCCTCAGCAATATGCACCCTGTCACCATTTGCAATGTTCTTTGAAGTCGAGTACACAACCTCCATACCGCTGTACATACTGTCAGAAGTTACCTCATAATAAAGGTCATCACTCTTTTTGATATTTACGGTAACTTCGCTGACAATGGTTTTGTTATTTTCATCAGTTTTTGCAACAAATACCGTCCCTGCGTTCCCCGTTGCATCAACAGCAGAAAGCGGTAGTAAATATCTGTCATCACGGCTCTGCTCTCCGTCAATAGTACCATATGTTACCTCTGTAACCTTTTTCATGGCTTAGCAACATTTGCTTTTTTCTATGCCATAAGCAATCCGGCAAAATGCCACCATGCCTTAAAATACCATCTAATAAATCAGTGCTTTAATTATTTTTTATTTATAAAAAAACAAACTTATCCACTATAACAATATACAAACATTTATTTCTGTGTTTTCTCATTGCCTAAGCAAAATTGTTAGGTCGATTTTTTCGGAACGCTTTACTGAATTTCTGCATACGATTAACAATACAGCAACAAACAATAAGAAAATAAATGCCACATTTATTGGCGATATCGACACTGTCATTTCCATAATCGTATTGCCTAACATTTCATAAATTAGTGGGTTTATAAAAGCCGAGTTTAATATTAAAGTGATGATTAAACCTATAATAATTGAGAACACACCAATGCAGAAATGTTCAGAAAAAATGATGTAAAACAGTTGATTTGATTTATAACCTAATGAACGGTATAGTGCAAGTTCTTTTGTTCTACCGTTTATATTGTTCTTTAGCAATATGAAAAATCCTAACACTTCCATAGTAATGAAGAATGCAAGAATTGCTATTAGGATATACAAAGCAACGGAATATTTATCACCGTCAATCAAACTTTGTTGTCTGTATGTAGCACCAAGATGCTGAACATCATCAATAACTTCATCGACATTATCTGCACTGTCAACGAGTATTATATAACTTTTGTTTTTGGATAGATCGCCAGTGGTGGTGTTTGCAAGAATTTTATCCGTGTATTTGTTTAAATCATTTTGAGGAATAAGAATTTGTTTTTCTGAATAAAGAGGGTCGGTAGAACTATATACTCCTACTACTTTTACTTTATGGGAATTGTTACATATATCAGTAAAAACAAGTGATTTGTTAAGCAAATTTTTGCCCGGTATATCACGCATTGTGTTGTTTTCAATATCAAAATCTTTAAGGTTTTCAGGCACAACAGCAACCTCGGTTTCGTTTTCTTTGAATGTTCGTCCTTGGGTTATTACCGGGTTACTTCCTGTGTGTATAAAGTCAAATTTATAGTTATCATTTAAAACTCCGGTCTGCTCGGTAACAGTAAGTTGTGGTGACATTCTGTAAACTGCCTTAATATGCTCCATACCTTTCATTTCATCAATGGATTCTGTGATATAGTCATTTTTACAATTTTCATTAAATTCAATAACCGCTTCACGATTTGAAATATGATTTCTTACCTTGCTGTTTATATTCTCACTTAAAGGCATTGTAATGCTAATGGTTATAAGAATAAGAATAGTTGAAACCACTACAAATAGACAGTAAATCACAGATAATAACTTATTTGAAAGTATGGATGTTTTTAGCAACATATTGAGATTTTTATTTTTCATTTTATTGCTCCAATACTCCGTCTTTCATAATCAATATTCTATCTGCATAATCTTTTACGGCATCGTTATGGCTTACAACAAGCACACCTTTGCCTGATGTTGAAAGTCTTTTAAGTTCATCAAATATAGCAATTTCATTTTTGCTGTCAAGATTACCTGTTGGTTCATCAGCAAGAATAAAATCCGGATTGTTGGATAACGCCCTTGCTATGGCTACTCTCTGTTGTTCACCGCCTGACAGTTCACCGGGATAATGGTCAATACGGTTTGACAAGCCAACCGTTTCTGCGAGGTGTAATGCTCTTTCTTTCATTTCTGACTTTGTTTTGTATTCAGGGTTAATGAGCATTGGTACCATAATGTTTTCATATGCCCTTAAATGTGAATTGAGATGAAATGATTGAAACACAAAACCTAATGATTTCATTCTTACATCTGCAAGTAAATTTTTATTAAGACTTGAAACATCATTTCTGTTTATAATAACCTGTCCTGAAGTACAGTTATCAAGCAATCCTGCAACTTGCAGTAATGTACTTTTACCACTACCTGATTGTCCCATAACTGCAATAAATTCACCTTGTTTAACTGTTAGAGATACATTATCAAGTGCTTTAACACCGTTTTTATAAATCTTTGATACATTTTTAAGTTCAATAGTTTTCATAAAATCACCTCTATCAGTTCATTGCTTCTCTTGGCTGAATTTTGTTAAGCATATGCAGCATAACAGCCAAACAAATTATTGGTATTAAAATTGATATTACTAAAGCAACAGCCAAAAACATAAAAAATATGTTCCAATCAATTACATAAATCATCTGAGCATACGAACCGTACTTAAAGACACAGTTTGTAGTTGCTACAATGGCAGTTGATATTACACCACCAATAACAAAGGAAGATAAAGTCATATAAAGTTGTTCAATACTTAAACAGGCAAAAATCTGTTTATTTTTATATCCCATTGCTTTTAAAAGACCTATATATTCTTTTCTGTCCTTAGTTTCAGTAACTGATGACTGTACCATTATGATTACTGCAATTATGAAAATAGCGGCTATAAAGAATATACCGATTTTACCGAAAAGGTTGGCAAGTAATATTGTAGTGTCACTCATTAACCATTCCGGGGAGTTGGCAATATCATATCCCATAGATGACACTTCTTTAAAAACTTTAGAAATGTTGTCATAATCATCTGCAACCACCATATAACTGTGCAACGAGGGAGTATTCCACCATTTTGATATATCACTATTGTTGTCGTTAATATCAATATCTGACAATTTGAAAGCATCTTTAGTTATAGAAAGAGCTGTATCTCTTGAAACATAAATATTTCTAAACGAACCCGAATTTGCACGAGAACAATAGTATGCACCAACAATATTAAGTTTGATTTCAGGTGAAGTTAAGTAAGCATCACAACCTATACATTGATTATTTTCATCAATTTCATTATAATTAACACATATACTACCATCATGACCTTTTACTGAAATTGTTTTACCTATTAGTTTCGTACCGTCTATGTAATCAAGATTTTTATATTGTATGTTGTTGTCATCATCTTCAAAGGGGTAAAATATACTTGGAACAATACAACTATAAGTTGGTGAATCATCAAGACCTTTTCCTGCAATTACACTTTTATTTTCGTGTTCGTACAGTCCGTTTATATCAACGGAAGCGGTTCTGTTATTTAGTTCTGACTTAATGTCTTTATCATCAGTGTCAAGTATATCATAACAATTTATGCCATATAAACCGGTGCAATCGTCAATATATTCAACATGTTCTGTTGACTTTATTTTTGCAATAGCATCATCTGTAAGTGGCTGCATCCATGGTGAAAGAAAAAGAGATTTAGATTTGTAATCCTCTTTACTCTCATTCATAGCATTTACGGTAACTATTGCAAAACTTGAAATTACAGTAATTGCAACAATTAATAGACAGGAAATGATTTTGATTGTTTGACTGTTTTTGTTGCCTTTAATATATGCCTTTGACAAAAAACTCAGATTAAAAAGTTTCATTTATTCCACCACAATACCTTAATAACGGTATGCTGTGGCAATGCTACCACAGCATACTCGATTAGTTCTTTAATATTTTCTTGACAAAATAGATGAAGATCTAAAGCCACCTTTACTCACATTTTGATACTGTACATAATAAGAACCCTTAGCAAGAGAAGAACCATATGTTACTGTAACAGGTCCACCGTTACTATTTAAACTAAAAGATTTCCAGCCATAGCTAACACCTGTACTATCATTGACAGCTCTTGCTTTGTCATTAGAAACTGTGTAACCATCAAAGATAGTTGGGTAACTCGAAAATGTATCAGACATTCTTCCTTTTCCACCCATAGAAGTTGTTATACTATCAGTAGAACCAGGTATGCTTGCAACAGACACAGTATGCGTCCAAGTGTATGTTTTTGCACTTACAGCTAAAACTGTAAGTGACGAAACTGCCGCAACGATTGTAATAATTGCTACTGTCTTTTTTATTTTAGATTTCATTTCATATTCTCCTTTTTATCATATTTTGGTTTATTTTCAAATTACATAACTGCATTGGACTCAACTCTTTTCTGTAATAATTAGGTTTATCTTCTATTCTTGAAATTAAAGTTCATCATCTTTAGTATCTGTTAATAACATTCTGAACATATCTAGCTAATAATACTCCGGCACTCATAAAAATTCCAAGCATAATTGAAACACCTACTTTTATATAATTCAATCTAATTGTAATTATAGAAATACAAAGTAAAGCAGTAGATATAACACGTGATACTTTTCTATAATATTTCTTTTCTTTACTGTTTAATGGATTATTATCAGAATCAAGTGGTGCTATACGCGAAATCAAAATTACACAAAGTATTTCAATAACAATTAGTAACGTCAGGATATATATATTTGTACAACAGAATAGTTTTATTGCAGATAAAATAATAATGCTTATTAACAATGAACACAAATAGCATCTTGCGGGAGTTTTAGCATGGTAGCCGCCTGCAAACTTGCGAATAGCTATATAAGAAAAATAAAGCACTAAACTTTCAACTAATAAATTAAAGCACAATCCTAAAACAATAATTGTTGCAATATGAAATACTGATGATAAAATAATATATACAGCATACTCATATAATTCATAATTATCTTTACGCTCTTCATCTTTGCATAAGAAGCAGGCAACCTTACTAGACATCAACTTAATCATTTGATCTTCTTAAATCTGTCAAAATTCTTTGGCGTTTTGGGCTGATAAATAAAGAAGCAACCAGAAGAATTTGCATTTGATTTAAGTGCTGCCGTTAGGCAAGACTTGACTCTTTTTTTTACTTTGCTTGAAAATACTTTTTCGTTTTTCATTGTTTTTAGCCTCCTTGTCCTTATCTTATCACATAAATTATTGTTTTTGTTAAATTAAGTAAAACTGGTTCAAATTTCGACAAAAGTGGTTGTTTTACGAAAAATAACTTTTAAAATCACATTTAAACAAAATAAGTATTTGTTTTTTAATAATATGGGTATTATTTCTTTTACTTTGTTCCTAATTTATCTGAAAATTGATTCTATTATAATGGTAATATTAGGACATTGATTACGATAAAATCGAAATTAGAATTTTGCAAAGACGCCCTGAATTAAAAATGAAACAAAACTACCCCTAGAATAACTAATCATTCTAATAATCATATCTCAAATATTAAAAATGGACACTCTATTCCAAGTTTGGAGATATTGACTAAAATATGTAAAAAACTAGAAGTTATGTCAGACCACTTACTCCTTGGCAATATGAAATCAATCGATATTCCTAAAAACATTAAAGATAATCTTCTGTTTTGTAACGAAAAATCATTGTCTCTTATCTCAAAAATAACAGAAATAATATTATCAGAATAAGAAAAATAAGATGACAAATTCATTTCTATAAGTTATAATTTTCTTAGAAGCTTAGAAGGGAGAATATACATATGAAAATTATAATTTGTGATGATGATTCAGAAATAATACAGCAGATTACTGGTTTTCTTGACACTATAACTAAACAAAGAAAAATATATTTCGACATAAGTTCATACAATTGTGGCGACGATGTTATTCAAAATAATGAAAAATTTGATATTGCATTTGTTGACATTGAGATGCCCGGCATTGGAGGATTAACTGAAACAAAACATTTGCAAGATAAAAATCCTAATATCATAATCTTTATTGTCACATCTTTTCAATCTTATTTAGATGATGCAATGGCTCTTCAAGTATTCAGATTTCTCTCAAAGCCTTTGGATAAAAATAGATTTATGAGAAACATAAATCTGGCTATTGACATATACCAGAAAAGCACACAAAATATTGCTGTAGAAACTCACGACAAATTCTATAATATATTTACAAGAGATATTCTGTACATAACAATTGAAAAGCGAAAGGCTTGCGTTGTTACTAAAGACTGCAAATTACAAACTCAAAATAATTTTGAGTTTTGGAAAAAGTTATTAGACGAATATGATTACTTCGCTCAATCGCATTATAGCTACATCGTCAATTTAAAAAATGTGACAAACTTCAGTAAAACAGACATAACTTTATCAGCAAACGGCAAAAATTTTGAACACATACCTATATCAAGAAGATTCTATACTTCATTTAAAGATTCTTTTCAAAAATATATTGGGGTGACGGTATGATTTCAGAGTTATGTTATGCAATCGTTTTTGTAATTGAAACAATAATTTCTATTTTTTATTTTAATAATAAATTCAAACTAAAAAGAAATAAAGAAATGATTTTTCTCGTAGCTTTTATTAGTAGTGTCATTTCTTTTTCAGTTGCAAAATTAAATACTCCTGCATTAAATTTATTGTCTTTCTTTGTTTGCAATTTTTTAATTCTCATTCTATGCTATGAAGTAAATATAAAATCAAGCTTGTTTCATTCTTTTTTATTGCTCTCATTTATGATTGTCACGGAAATACTTGTATTTTTTATTTTTTCCGTTCTATTCTCTGTTGATTTAGACATTTGTTTCAACGATAAATATATGCTAATAATTCAAGCAACAATCAGCAAATTGTTGTATTTTGTTACTGTATATTTTTCAGCTAAATTTTCTTCGAAAGAGTATAAAAGTGATAGATCGTATTCTTCTCTATTTCTTTGTATTCTCCCTATTGCTTCCATAGTTTTTATGTATACATCAATATTTTTATGTATTGAATACAGTGTAAATGAAAATTTTAAATTCGCATTAGTGATTTGCAATTTACTATCATTGTTATCAAATATTGTTGTGTTTTATGTTCATGATAAAACAATAAAAACCAATCGAAAATATACGGAGCTTCTTTTGACACAACAAAAAGAAGATAACCGCGTTTCATACTATGAACTCTTAAAAGAACAAAATGTAAATTCCAAGGTTTTGATTCATGATATAACAAAGCACCTAAATTCATTAAAAATGCTTTCTATGAATAACAATGCGGATATAGTAGATTATATCGATAACATAGAAAATGATTTTGATATAATGAACCCAATCGATTATAGCAATAATGCCTTGCTTAATTTGATTACCAACAGATATTATCAAATTTGCAAAAAGGAGAATATTAGCTTTGAAATAAATATTCAAAACACTCAACTCGATTTTATGAGTGAGCCTGATATAACATCTTTATTTGATAATTTAATTGCAAACGCTACTGAAGCAGCAAAGCAATCTGAAAATAAATTTATCATTTTTTCTATTGATATAAGAAATTCTAATTTTCTCGTAATAAGCGTTTTAAATTCCAGCGATAAAAAACCTTTGCAAGTCAATGAGAATATTATATCATCAAAGAAAGATTCCGAAATGCATGGTATCGGCATAAAAAGTATTAAAAGAGTAGTTAAAAAATATGATGGAATTATAACAATGACATATAATGACAATCAAAAAACTTTCAATACGACAATTACATTCCAGCTTTATAATCCTACCTCCGATCTCGACAACATCTAATTTATAATATTACCGAATCAAACCCAACTGCAAACATAAAATATTTTGCAGTTGGGTATATATTTTTACCTATTAAGTATTTTATACAGCAAACTGCTTTTACCACCCTTATCTCTATATCTTTGTTTAGTTTCTATCAACCCTGCTTTTCTTAAATCCTTAATAGCTCTTCTTACTGTGGCAGGCGACAGCTTTATGTCGCCTGCTATTGTATTTACGGAGGGCCAGCATTCACCGTTTTTGTTTGCTCGGTCGTGGAGGTAGGTATATACGGCTACGGCTCTGTGAGGTAAGTCCATTTGATACAGAAAAATTAATCTACTCATTGCTGTTATCCCCCTGTGGTGGTCGCTCGGTTCTGACGACTACTTTTCTTTGCTTGTCTGCGTTCTGTTCAAGACTTGAATTTTCGGGTTCTTTTGTTGGCTCATCTTGCTGTGCTGATGTTGGTTCATCCGCATCAACAATATCTTCACTCTCGGTCTGTTCTGTATCTGGCGAGGTCTTTAGGTTTTCATTTTTCTTCTTTTTCTCACTGCTTGCCTCATCAAAATCCGAATCAGTTGCAGGCTGTTCAAGATAGTGAGGATAGTATTTCTGAATTATGTTATTGAACAACTCCGAACGGTTTGCATAGTGAACTTCACGATTGCCGTTTTCCATGACCTCATACTTTTCCTCAAACTTAATATCCCATTTAAAGAACAATTTCAGCTTGACTTTCATGGGATAAAAACCTGTTTTCATAACAACAAATGTGCCTTTGGGAAGTGACTTCAGCTCATCGGGAGTCATCAAAGGTCGCTCAATCATCTGCAAGGATTGGGAAGGGTCATTCTTACTCCTGCTCACCGAGCCACTCATAACTGTACGACTGCCAAGTGCTTTTGATAGCACTTCTGCACTTGTACTGTTGGGAGCAAAGCCACCGAAGATTGTCAGCTGTGTGTTGTCGATAATTACATCAGCACCCTCTTTACCGTAGTTCTGCTCAAGCTGTGCAAAGGATTGAATGATTGGCACTATCTGCAATCGTCTTGAACGAGAAGCAGAGAACATCATTTCTGCCGATTCAATCTTAGGCAGAGTTCCGAATTCATCGCAAAAGAAAACACAACGGTTTTTAAGTTTACCTCCGTTTTCATCAGCAACTGCAAGTATTTCCCTGTAAAGCTGTTGGATAATTAGCGACACCATAAAGAATGTATTGGGATTTTCCTCCGGCATAACAATGAAAATTGCACTTTTCTCCTTGCAAAATCTCTCCGCATCAATTTCTGTATCAAAACACAAAATCTGCTCTAACTCGCTGTCAAGAAAAGCATTAAGCCTTGAAAGTGCCGTACTCATAACAGATGCCATACTCTGCTCTGATGTGTTAAGAGCCGCACCGGCAAACCATTTAGCCTTGTGATTTTCAGGGAGTAAATCCATAAGCTGTTGAAACTGATTTTTGCCTTTCTGTCCTGACGGAGCAAGCAATTCCTGAATGATTTTATAAACTGAAACAATGTGCCTTTCTTCAGGCTTGCAAAACTCTGCAACTAAAAGAATTGTTGCAGTCAGCAATCCTTCGGCAGAATCATAGAAATATGAGTTTTCACCGAAAGATGCACCGTCCATTCCGTTTGAGATAATCGTCTTTGATATGATTTTTGCGTACTTTTCGGCTTTTGCCTTGTAGGAAAGGCAGTCGGGATTTTCCTTGTATAAATCAAAATATTTATTCACAAGGTGCAGAAGGTTGTTTCCGTGTGAGCGTGTGGGATTACGCAAATCTATAACCGAAACATTGTAACCGTAATACTTTTCTGCAATCGTTCCGTAATTGCGAACTACATCACCTTTAGTGTCCGTTGATAAGAATGACATACCTGTTGCACAGGCATACTCAATGCAGGGATACAGCCAGTAGGCAGTTTTACCCACACCTGCCGCACCAATCATAAGTGCGTGAACATCTCCGGTATCGACAAGTGCTGTTGTACCACCTCTATGGCTCTTACAACCTACAACTATACCTTGTTCCGTAGGTCGGCTGTCGGGATTTGTTCTCCATTCAGTCGGCTGAAAATCAACTTGCTTGTAGGTGTTTCGTATCTCTTTTTTGGTCGCCCACCGAGCTGTGCCGTGCTGTCCTTGTCCAACAGTTTTATCCTTTATACGATTCAGCGAATAGTAATTACCCACAGTTGAAATGATTATTAACATAGCAAACATTGTGCCTGTTGCGATAATCAAAGTTATAATTCCTGACGGCATAATTGTTCATCTCCTTTCTCTGATAAAGTTAAATCCTCATTCCAGTCCTTATGAATTGGAATGAGGATTTCATTTTGTATGTTCATTTTGTTTAATTTTTCTGCAATTCTTTTGTTTGCTAACTGTCCGGCTTGGTCGTTATCGAAACATAGATACACATTTTTGATGTTGGGGTTGTCTTTCAGGCATTGAAAAAGCACCCTGTTCGAAACTGAACAGGATGCCCCATAGCTGTGACTTTTCCAATTTTCCTTATGCATACTTATGAATGACAGCATATCTATCGGTGCTTCAAACAAATAAAATCTGTCGCTTTTTCCATGCCAATGAAAACTAAACTCAGGCTGACTGCCTGCAACATTTCCTTTGTACGGATTGCTTGTTACCGTTCCCCTCTTATGTGCGTGGCGAGGTTTACCGTTTGTATCGTAGCCTACGAACAAAGCACTATGGTAGTCGGCAGATTCATAAATCATCTTTCTACGCACAAATTCATAAAGCACATCTTTATCAATGCCACGAGTCAACAGCAGATAAGAAAAAAGTCTGCTCATTCTGTCATTCTTCTGCGGCAGTTCAAAGTTTTTGTACCTTATTTCTATGGGCGGTGAAGTTATTATCTGACCGCCACTACCATTCAAAAGCATTTCCACCGTTTCGGCATAGTCCTTGTTGTAAAATCTGCGGACAAAATCTATTGCATCTCCGCCTTTCTGTTCGTACTGATGATACCAAAGATGACCTCTGATTGTTACCTTTTGTGAGCCGTCAAGCCACTCATACTCCGAACCGGAACGCTTAACTTTCTCACCTTGGCTTACAAGAAAAGAGGCAAGGTCTGTTCGCCTTGCCTGTTCTCGCTGTTCTTTTGTAAAATGAATGTATGTTGATATTGTTATCACTTCCTTAGTTTTAATATATTTTTCTTTTCTGCTGTAATATCTTAACTTGGGTAAGTTCTTCTCCTATCACTGTGACAGGAGGCACCTGTCAGTATTTGGGTGCAGTTGCCCCTTGGTGACAGGCTGATCTTTTGATAGACAACTTCCTTAATATGTGGTATGATAATTTCAAATAAAAGAATGACAAATTTGAATTTGAGGAAGATACTTTATGGATAGATTTAACGATAGTGAATATGCAATTTTAATAGGAAATTTGTTGCATGATACTCAATACATAGAAATATCTAATATGGGGAAAATGGCTGGGCTTAGGAAACATGCAGAAGTGATGGTTAGAAAAATCTTGGATATTGGCAGTAGTCGGACACTAATGTTAGGTCAGGTAAAAAGGGATTCAAATAATCCTGCGGTAAATAGTGGAATGGACAATCTAGGTGATGAATTAAGTGATAGATTGATTGAAATAATAAGAAAAATAAACCCTCTTGGGAGAGATGGCACTCATACTCAGCATACAGACGAATTTTCTAATATGGAAGTAGAAAGTGTTGAGGACGCTATTTTTGATTTGTATGCGCTAATTTTTATTAAATATTTTTTAGATATACAGGTAAGTATATACTCATCACCTCAAGTGTTACGCATGTTTTCATTCTTGCCACCGATTATTAGATATAAAACATGGAACTATTTGTTTGAAATAGATAAAAATAATATACAAGTAGTGGATAAGTTATGTTTATCTATAATTAAACTTTTTGACAAGGAGACTGCTTATGAATGGCTGGAGAATAACAGTGAAACGATAAAAGGCATACCTTATCCAACGGAGCATGAAATAGAAAAATATTATAAAATTCACAGTGTCGAAGTATTGCCGGGTGTATACCAAGTTTTTGTAAGTCTAAATTTTGATAAATACAGTAATATGTATGATTTACTGCATGATAAAATTAGTGATCCGAGAACATCAGTTAATGAATCAGGGAAGATGTATAAGAACTTTGAAGAGGCTGTTGGGCATTACAATAATTATAGAAGTAGTATGATACAAAATAGTTCGGCTGAAATGAAATCGTTCTATCCTCTTATGGATTTTGTTTATTTGGGAAGAAAAACAAAAAGTGAACTGTTAGGTTGAAAACCAAGAGATTACAATTTTAACAAACTTACACCATTCAAACTATGGAGAATAGATTTGTTTATAAGATTAATTCCTAATAGTTGGCTATGAAACAGTGTAGGGCACCCCATAAAATTCTGTGTAAATAATAATCCTTCAAGCAATAACAAAACAGCGGATTGCGGTGCAATCAGGCTTTCTGATTTGCCCCGTGTTAACTTTTCTTTCCTGTCTGCAGAATGTTATGCACGCTTTGCGTGAATAACATTTTGCGGACAGGAAATTCTATTCTCGGGGGCAAATCAAGCCGGTATTCTGTCCTCAAATATTATCGATAACTGGCTCAAAACTATGTCCCAGTTTCGACATCTTTGTGTCCAGCGTTCGACAATCTTTTGCGACGCTAAATACAACATTTTGCACAGGCTGTCATCATTTGTGAATGACGGCTTGTTCTTCGTAATCTGCCTGAACTGACGGTTCAAACCTTCGATAATATTCGTTGTATATATTATCTTCCGAACCTCGGGTGGATATGCGAAGAATGTAGATAGAATATCCCAATTTTCTTCCCAGCTTTTCACGCAGGAGGGATAAGTTTTGCCCCACTTGTCCTTGAACAAAATCAGGTTGTTCATAGCCTCTTCCTCGCTGATAGCTTGATATACTTTCTTGATGTCAGCCATCAGTTCCTTGATGTGTTTGTAGCTGACAAACCTTGTGCTTGAACGTATTTGATGAATGATGCAACGCTTGATTTGTGCGTTCGGAAAAGCCGCTTCAATAGCCTGTCTAAAACCTGTCAGACCGTCCACGCAGAACAGAAATACATCTTTAATTCCACGAGTTTTGAGCTCGTTCAACACATTTAACCAAAATTTACTGCTCTCATTTTCGCCAATCCATATGCCGAGAATATCTTTCTGCCCGTCAAGATTGATGCCCAGAACTACATATGCAGCCTTCGTGATATACTGATGATTTTCCTTGACCTTGTAATGAATTGCATCCATAAAAACGAACGGATATACTGCTTCAAGAGGTCGATTTTGCCAAGCAGTCACATTGGGCATAATCTTCTCGCTTATCTTGCTGACAAGCTCAGGAGAGATTTCTACATCATAAAGATTTTTTATCTGTTCTGCAATGTCACGCTGGCTCATTCCGCAGGCATAGAGTGAGAGAATTTTCTCTTCCATACCGTCTGCATTGCGGTTGTATTTGCTGATTATTTTGGGTTCGTATTCGCCGTTTCTATCCCTCGGAACTTAGATTTCAAGCTCGCCCATCTGCGTTTTTACCGTCTTTTTGGAATAACCGTTTCTGTAATTTTTCGACTTATTGCCACATTCATCATTCGACGTTCTTTCACTTTTCTCATAGCCGAGTTCATCGGAAAGCTCACATTCCATAACCTCCTGAAGAATGTCCTTGAACATATCTTTCATCGCTGTCATAACTTCGTCTGTTGAGGTAAAATTCTGACTTCTTACAAATTCTCTCATCATTTCTGCCGGTGCTTTTGCCATTAAAAAAACTTCCTTTCAAACAATTAATTTTTTTATTTCCATTATTGCTTGAAGGGAAGTCTGTTATTCACTTTTACACAAAATTCTCGGCGGTCTCATGTGTAGGATGAAAATCAACTTCAAGTTTTATTCAACTTACATCTTCAACCCCTGAGCCTGCTTCTTATCATTAATCTTCTGCTGTAATTTTTTATCTGTCCTTTGTACTTTCTGCTTTTCTTCAAACCTCAGTTGATTTTGAATCATATTGCAGAGGTAACGCAGGAGATTTAATGAAGAAACTGCAACGCTGTTTCGGTTTGTTTTAATTGAATAATGAGGATACAAAACACCTCTGCCTGAATCAAAGACTGATTCGACAGAGGTGTTTTCTTCATATTTAAAGGGACTTGTAACAGGTTCTTCGTCTGCATTCTCGATTTCTTCAACCTCGTCTTCGGCGAGTTTTAATTTCAACGCTTCCTTGATTATTGCATTCTTAATAGATTTGAATTCTTTGTTTTGAGCAAGAGGTATTCTGTCCGGCACTTCATCTGTGTAGGTTTTGATTGTGTTTTCCTTTTGCTCATACCATAAATCATACAGTTTTGCTATCCTATCATCACTTGCAAGTTCTTCAACAATAAAATCCACAAGTGCCTTTACATCAGGCTTGAGATAACCGTAAACTTTTTTGCCACTTGTCTTTGAAAGCCTGTGGGCAAGTTCCAACAGCTTTTGCTGAATAGATGAGTTGATATCGATTTCAGAATTGATTTTAGAAACCAAATCATCAACAACATACCTCGCCTCTGCTCGTAGCTTATCCCTGTGTTCGGTTTGCTTTTGATAAATACTTATCAAATCCTGACGGAAAATTACTTGTACAAGGTTTGATTTGATGTTTTCGATACCTTTTTCACTTAGATATGCTTCATTCGGTTTTGTAGAATATGCAATCATATGAATGTGAGGGTGGTGTCCCTCGTTATGAAAAGCCGCATACCATTTGAAGTTTTCAGGTGCAATTTTCATATTTTCTGCTATCATATTTCGTTGTGAACGAATGAGATTCATCCATGCATTTGCATTGTTGTAGCCCAGCCTTTCTGCATCTTCTCTCTTTAAAGAAATGATATGTGTCCACACATTGCTCTTGCATTCTGCTACTTCCTTTTGAACTTTCGAAAGAACTATCGGTACACCCTCATCAGTAAATAGACCGTGTGTTGATAGTTTCTCAACTCTCGGTCGTTCTGCAATGTATTTTACATACTTTTCTCGGTCGTTGAATAATTCTGAATGAGTTTCGGCGATACTCATAATCAGCTCGTCTGCATTTCCACGAGTAGGATTATTTACATAATCTTCGTACTCATACAAGTCCTTTGAATCGGGATAATCGGAAAGCAGTTTCTTGATAATATTATTCTGTTGTACGGTTTGCTCCATAAATTTTTGTGTGCTGTCGGCACTTTCAACTCCGTCACGGGTTGCAATATATTTTACATAGTTGCCGATATGCGATCTTCCATTTGGTTTCATATACGGTGACTTCATAATGATTCTGGGCATAGTTTATCCCTTCTGAAACCTGACCGCATCATCAAATTTGTACTTACCACTATTGCGTTTGACTTCATCAACACATAACTTACGCAAACTATTCAGTTGGCTTTCATCAATATTATTCGTTGCGGCAACCACGTGCATAAGCATTGCAAGTTCTACACCTTGCTTGAATAATACTCTTGCAATTCTGTCCTCTGTATCAAGTATTTTTGAACCGATTACAGACTCAAGTGCAGGAGTCAGCACACGGCTGATGTTCTTTGAGTCCAGCCAGGCGATATAAAACTCAATAGCACTTGAGATAAAATCACTCCTTGAAGTAGCGTTTGTTCTTGAGATTGCATTGTCGCAGGCTTTGAGTAAATCCTGATTGATGTACAGTCCTATTCGTTTAGAATCCTTATCCATTTTTCATCTTTCCTTTCGGTAACACTTTGAGTATTCATAGAAATCTTCGTTAAAACGGCAAAATCGGGCAGTTTGGAATACAATCGGTAACACAAAGATGAAAATGTAACACCTTTGAAAAGTCCCGAACGGCGTTGCCGGTCGGTGTAATTCGGCATATCCGTGCCTGCACGGAATACGCCTTTATCCTGCTTAAATATCTACCCTTGAAAAACTGCCCGAATTGCCGTAACTTTGATTTTTCACACCTTGCCACAAACCGCCCTGTTTCATTTTTTCTTTGAATTCGGATACTTTCCCGACTTCTTCTTTAAAAGCCGACACAGGGCGAGTGTAGCGAGAATACCGCCGTTATTCTGCTTTTATTGATTTGCCGTTTATTACTTCAAAATTACACTCTGTATATGACAGTCCGTACTCCTTAACCTCACGATTCAGAATATCGAACATTGATTGTTCAATACTTCGAGGGGATAACTTAATTTCGTCCGATAGCGTATCATAGCAAATCCATTCCTCGCTCTCGGGTGTGTCCTTTACAAGAATGTCAAAGCCGAGGAGCATTTTATCGGGAGTAGGAAATACAACAGCGTTGATTTTTACACAGCCGACTGTGAGTGAAGCAAAGAGAGTGTCGTGCTTGTCCGTTGGATTTTCAGAAAGTAATTTCTTGACTTCGTTCACCGACAAATACATTTTGAAAAAATATTTATCAAACAGTTGCTTTTTCAATTTCTTTCTCTCATTCATAAAGTCATACCACTCATTCCCATATTTTCATCTCCATCGGGTGAATCAAACAGATTGTTCTGTTCAAGGTTTTCATAGAATTTTTCTGCACTATCATTCACGGCTTCGTTTAAAACTTTCATATCAAAACCGCAGTCCTTATAACCTTGCGATACTGTATCGTAATAGCTTGCACTTGGCAAGCCGAAATCCTGCTTAAGATTCATAATGTAAACCATTGCAGTAAGTTCCAAACCGTTATTCAATTTCACAGGCAAATCCTGTTTGAAGTAGTGGGAGGGATAACCCTCGTAGCGGTCAAGGAGTTTTTCATCTCTCGGCTGAAGCTCCCACAGTGCAGCGGGAACGGACTTACCAATGCAAGGCGCAATTGTCGCATAGGAACAGTGAGGCATCCCCTTGAACTGCAATTCGTAATTTTCGACTATACCCTTTCCCACAAGTTTTGCTGTGGGGCAACGGTATTTCATCTGTTTAAGATTGAGGTTACTCCCATAAGCAATGTATAATTTTTTACTCATAATAGATTTCTCTCCTTACATACTCATAATAAAACCCGAAGTTTCTTCCTGTTCATCATTTGGGACAAGATTGACTTCGGGTTCGTTGATATTTATATTTTCGTTTGTGTTATTAAGTTCTGCGGTTCGTTTTTGAGCAAGTCTTTCCTTTTGCTTTTCAGCCTGCGAAGGATCTTTCCATGCAATGTTGCCGTCTAGATTTTTTAGAAGGTGGTGACGGGCAGTTTTAAATTCGTCACCGATTAAGCCAAGGCGAAGCAGCCACGTTCTGAAAGTGTATTTCTCATTATCAGACACAGTTTTTGTATGTCTTGCAGATTTTTGAATTAGAGCCTGATGACTGATTGCAAGGCAAAGCTGAATAGCACTTTTGACCTCGCCTGCGTGTAAGGTTGAATTAAAAAGACGGAATTCAATCGTACCCTTGTAGAACACGCTGTGAAGATTCAAAGCATGGTAGCGTGTGTCATCATAGTGTCGGTAGCTGTAATCCTCGCCGTCATACCACATTGACTTGAATTGCTCCATAGACATCGGAGGACGGTTATTGATTTCATCAAGGAAGCGTGTGTCCATCTTTTGACAGTAATGTTCACGGGAAACATTTACTTTTAAAGATTTATACAGCAAATCTTCTTTTGAAGCCATTATATTTACTATATTTCTTAATGTTTTCGGAGTGTGAATTGATGCATCAATATGACAATGCAGACCACAACTGGAATTAACTCTCGCTCCTGCCCCTCTAAGATTTCTGACTAACTCCTGAATAGTTTCTATATCGTCATAGTTGCAAATTGGAGTGACAAATTCAACCGAGTACAGAGAGCTTGCATTCTGTCCCGAACGGTTTTCACATCTAACGCTTGCGTCACGCATGATCTTCCACATTCTGCCGTCATTGTCACGGACAGAATACGCATCGTAGCAACCGCCGACATGAGTTGCATCTGTATGAAAATAACCGGCAATCACTTTCGCCGCAGTACTGCGAGTGATGCCGGTCATTTCAATTTCTATTCCGAAATTCTGATTTTTCAAGTTACCACCTCGGTATTTTCTTCCTGTGGCTTTGGCTTTTTAGGCTTGGGTGTTTTTACCTGTGAATCTTTCATATCAATGAACTCCCTGACATTTGCAGGGACGTATTTTGCGTACAGAGCGTCCACAGATTTTTCAAGTTCTTCCTTGAAATCCAAATCACGCTGTGACATATACAACTTGATTGCAGACAACTTTTCATCGTCATACATAATGCTGATACTTGATTTTTTCAATTTAATCACTCCTCACTTTTTGTTTTTATCAATATATTTGATGTTTGGAATCTTCAGCCACTTAGTCCAACCTCGACCGTTAAGCTCTGTTTTGACAACTCCGTAGGCTGTGCCTTGTGCTTCAATGACTTCACCGTTGCCGATATACACTCCGATGTGTCCGTCCATCCAGACTGCAAGTCCGGGTGTATCGGGCATATTTGAAATCGGTCCGCTTTCTGTGACACTGCTCCAAATGGAATTTGCTCCGCAGTCTGTAAAACCGTTTGAACCTGCTACAATTTCTCCGCTGTCAGCGTTGTACCAAGCGTAGGATTTTATCAAGCCTATGCAGTCGCAAACTCTCTTGCCGAGCCACTTTTCACCAACCTGTCGCATTTCACCGCCTGCCTCGTTGTTGCCGGGGAACAGACTTGCCTGTTGGTCGAGATATTGTTTTGTGCAGACCTGACCGTAACCGCCGTACACATAACCCCAGCCATTTTTGTATGCGTTCTCGCACCACCTGACAAGGTCAAGATTATTCTTCGTGGTCTTGTCGGAAAAGCCTGCGGTGCTGATTTCAGCACCCTTGATTGACTGCATCATCTTCTGAAACTCGTCATACTTAATCTCTGTTCCGAATTTCTGATTGACGGCTTTTATCAAATCCTCATCAGACTGATTCTTCTTGAAACAGGATACAAAGTTTTTTACAAAGTCCTCATCCTCTGATTTATCGGACAATGAGAACAGATAAATAACCTCCGCTTGTGTATTGTAGTCGGACAGCTTTTTGCTTTTGAGTTGATTTTCAACCTCTGTCATTGTGTCGTTGATAAGCTGTAGATTTTCCATATGCTCTGCTGAAATATTTTCCTGTATGGACTGATTGAGCTTGTCGGTATCAATATCCATACTGCCGTTAAAAACGGAAACAACAGCAATAATCGGCATAACCACAATTATGATTATGCCGATTACTATACCGCCTATTGTTTTTATTACTTTTGGATTTGTGAACAGATATACTGCTATTTTCTTTAGTGCCGCACCTATGGTAGCACTCATTAAAAACCACCTTCTTTCAAAAAAGCAGAAAGCCAACTATCCATAACTAATGTTATGAGTAGTTGACTTAGGCTAAATATATTAAACTTAATTGATTCCAATAAACGAGAAATTTAATAATCAGCTATACCCTCACTTTCATACAGAAAACGTAAATGCCCATAATCAAATCGTAGTGCGATGCTTTGCATTGAAGATTTTATTTCACTTATATTACTTATAATACGAATATTTTCATTTTTTGTTGGCTTTTCTTTTGTATCTTTAATCTTTTCAATTAGTGAGATTGTTTCATCAAATGAAGTTGGGATTAGCCTATCTGGAATATTATCTGAACATAATAATGCATTTTTTAAAGCTTCTTCAGTATTCTCTATTGTATACCATACATCCTCAAAAGTCATATTTTCATATATAAACATATTTGGAAGATTAAAATCAATATCGTCTAATGCTAAATAATATTGCACCCAACTATGTTCAAATTTTGGAAACTTTGTAATATATAAAATATGATCCATTCGTTCATTTAAATTAAGAATATTTTCCTTTGGGAAATAGATAGTATTAGTATCTTGTTCTCTCCAGTTTGGTTTATCTAATTGTAAACGAACACGAATATACTCTTGTAACCAAACATAATAACACTGCTGAGGATTTGTTATAGAAACATAAACTAACAAAAAGGGAGTGGTAAACATTTCAGCGTATTGTAATTCTTTAGTATCAAGAGAAAATCGCGGATTGTTGATATCAATTTCATTTTCAGTGCCCTTAATTTGAAGCAAAAGAAGTTCACTAGTTGCATAACCATCTTGAAATCTTTCAACAATTTTATCTATTCCAAAATCTCGCCCTGTTAAGTCTCGTATTTCCCAATTACGATCAAATTTACTTATAACTATTTTGCATGCCTCATTATCAATTTCATGTTGCGTAACTCTATGAGGCAATTTCAACTCTGACATTTTGTATATTTCTCCTTCTATAATTTTTCAAGAAAGTAATTTATTTTTATGATGATTATAGCACTCAAAGAAATATACTGTCAATAAAGCACTATCTTCCCCCTGCACTGCCGAAAATCTCTGCTTTGTATTCGGGAGCCTGAACAAGTAGAAGATAGCGTTCATTACCGCACCTATACAGACAAGTTCCACGCTCACCGAATTTGATTAAGGCATACTCGTTTGGTTCTACCATCAGTGCATCTTCAAAATCCTTTGGGTTAATATTGCCGGGGAAGAACAGGAAGTGATGAGTCGGGATTGAGAACAACGGCTTGGTATATTCCTTAACGCTAGGAATCAGAAAATCGTCGATGTTCTGACTGGCTAAAACCACGGCTGAGTCCTTTTTGCGGACGCGCTTCATTGCGTTTCTGATATACTCAATAGCTGTTAAATTTGAAAGAAACAAATAGAGTTCGTCTATTGATGCAACGGTGTTTCCCTCTCCGAGAAGTTTGTTGCTCATATACGACAGAATATTGAACAACATTGCATCTTTGAGCCTTTTGTTCGTGTCAAGCAAACCTTTTACCCCGAAGCACAGGAATTTGTCATCGGTAATGTTGGTGTGACCGTTGAAATACTTTGATTCTGAACCTACACACATACTATGAATACCCAGACAAACCTCCTGCAAGATTTCTTCTGTATAAAGATACTTTCGCTTGTGGTCGTAGGTCATATATTCTTCCTCACACAAGTCATAGAAATCGCTCATCACAGGAAAATCAGTAGGCTTTTTTGTGCTGTAATCGGTTGTATCTGTAATGCCGAACCTTGCATACAACTTCATAAGCAGGATTTCGATTGTATCAAGCTGTGCGTCAGTAAAATCCTTGTAGGTTCTGAAAAAGTCCTTTAGAAATGCAATGTGCTGTGATAATCGGGTAACACGCTTGAACGGTTCGGGTGTTTTGGAGTCAACTTCTTCATTTGCATTACCCCAATCCTTTGGTTCTAACGGATTGATTTTGTATTTGCCCGACATAAAATCAATGTAGCAACCGCCGAGGGCATTTGTCAAATCTTCATACTCCGCTTCAGGATCAAGGCATAAGATTTTCTTTCCGCTTTCACGAATATTTGTAAGGATAAGTTTCAATAAATACGATTTACCCTGACCTGAGTTTCCGAGAATAAGAATGTTACTCGTTGTCTTATCCTCTGTTCGTCTGTCAAAATCAACGAGAATATTAGTGCCGTACTTATCTCTGCCGATATACAAACCGTTTGGATCTGTCTTACCACTGAAATTAAACGGAAACAGATTTGCAACAGATGAAGCAGGCAACACTCTTTCATACAAAAGTCCGAATTGATTTGAACCTATGGGGTTCACCGACAAGAAGCCTTCTTTCTGCCTTAGCGTTAATCTATCCACTTCAATCTTGGAGCGTGTCAGCTCCATTGCAATATCGGTTTGCAACTCCTTCAATTTCTGCTTACTCTTGGCTTTAAGCTCTATGAACACAGAACAATGCAATAACGGTTCTTTGTTTTTTCGTAAGTTCGCCATCAGCGTGACAACATCCTGCAAGTTGCCCTGTGCTTCAATGGTTTCATTTACATCGTTACCGCTTGATTTGAGCTTATTTTTGCGTGTTGCGTTCTGTATGATTTTACGCTGTTCCATACTCTCCACAAGTCTGTGATAGATGCGGAGAGTTACTCCGTTTCTATCTGCAAGCTGTGAAAGAATCGCCTGTTCTTCAGTTGACGGCGGATATTCACGAACCGCCCATACACTGCGGTATGAGTCGCCGACAATGTAGTGATCTGTCAAGAATTTTATTGTTGACGGCAGAATCATATCAAAGAAATCTTTGGTATATATTTCTTCTGCCTGTTCAGGTGTGAGCACCTTTGGCTTTCTATCGAGAAATTTCATTTTCTAACCCCCTTAATTTCGTACTGCCAACACAAGTATACGGTCATCCTGATTGCATCCGTAACAGGTTGAAAGCGTTAAAATTTGATGACCGTAAACAGGTGTAATTTCTGTGTTATACAGAGATTTTGTTTTTGCATAACTGACCCATTTTTCATAGGTTTTGTCCAAATCTGTTGTTAAAAATTTGTACCAATCATCATAGGATTTTACCCTCATAACTGAAAAGACGGAGTAAGAAAATGCCCCATCTTTCGTTTCAAGCACAACTGTCGGATGTTCTGTAAAATAAGAATAATCGGTATAGTTGCAAAGGTCTGCAAACATTGTGCCGTTGTTCATATGGTGTCCGTAAATTATGAGATTGGTACTGTCGGCTGAACACCTTGCATCAAGAAATGGTGTACCGCTATAGCTGTACTCACCGTAAAAATTCCTATTCAGATACTTCTGCGGATTACTGGGTGTGTGCATAACAGGATAGTTTATGTTTGTTCCTGATATGTTGATCCAGCCGAAGCATTCGGAATTCATCGAAATGAGTTCCGATATTGAATGAGGTTCGTAATATGTCGTGAAATACATAGACGATTCGTCTTGAACATCATTATCACAATCACTGACTTTTAATAAATTTGGATTTATGAATTGTTCTTTTTCAGTATCATTACCTGTCGATTCCTCAGTAACAATTTCTGCAAGGTTTTTAAAACTTTCATTCTCTTTGTACTCTGTAAACACCTGCGAAAATATTGAAACCAGGCAGGCAATTATAACAACAGAAAATACGCCTATCACAATTCCTATTTTGATTTTTTCTTTATGTTTCTTCATAGGTATACTCCTTTTCATAATACTGTTCGCCGTCATAGTCGGGCATCAAATCGCCGTTCATACTTGCGTCAAAATATATTGCAAGAAAACGCTTGATGTCGGCTTTCTTCATTCTGGTTACTTCAAAGCCTTGGTCTGAAATAATCTTCTCAACCCTGTTTGCTTTCTGCAAAACATTTTCGGATTTTGAAGATTTACACCTTGCTATGAACAGAAACTGCCTTGCGGTTGAGGTTTCGGTCTGAATACTGTCGAGAAAGTCAAGATCTTTAGCAAGAATTTTTCTGACCTTATCATTCTGTTCAGCTTCAATTCTGCCTTTGATATAGCTTTTGTTCGTATCAAAGCACTCGCACGAGTCTGTACAGGTAATCTCAATATCCGGCACAGCAGAAAGCACCATCATCAGGTGGCGCACCTTGATTTCGATATTCGTGTGGGAAAGCACAGAAATATTTGTAGGCTGAACCATATAGAAAATAAATTCTTCCTTGCCGACCTTTAAACCGTTTTTCGTAAAGGTTTTTATGCCCATCAAATCCTGAACAGATTTACCTTTTTGTTTTTGCTTTTTCACTTTTTCTCCCTCCAGTAAAAGATTTGTTGTGTTGAAATAAAATACTTCACAGCATAGCGGATAAAATCAAGAATTGTTGTATCTTCAAGCCTTATTGACAAAAACCCGAAGCAAAGTGTCACTGCAAGCGGTACTATTATCCTCGTCTGTGCAAGTATCAGGATTGATAACAAAAGCGCTATGCTCATAATTGCAAAATCCCGCAAGCTCCACAACCATAGGTTGGCGGTAGCTTTGAGGTTCTGCGGATATAGATAAGTTGTCATAATATAAATTCTCCTTACTTTGCCGCCCTTGCAACACTTCTTGTCAGGTTCACGGCAGTTGTAGTTGCGTGAACAATGCTCGTCATATTTACCTTAACCGATGAATCCAGTCCGAATTGCTGTGCAATTCTCGGCACTTCGTTTGATGCAAGCATAATTCCAAGTCCTAAAAGCATATTGCCGGGGAATGTCAGCAAACCGAGGAACAGAAGAGTTGTCTGCATAAATGCCGTCAGGCACAACGCCGCTATCTGTTTCATCCACTGATTAAAGCCGTCCTGATATCCTCTCGGAACGCTGAACATATACAGCGCACCTACCGCCATTTGTATGAGCAGAATTCCTCCACGCTTGATGTTCGCAAAAAAGATTTTTATTACGCAGTAGGCAAAGGCTATCATGCATAACAGATTCAATAATCCGAATGTTGTCTGGTTTGCAACTGCAAAACTGCCCTCTAAAACACTTGTGCTTTGTCCTGCTAAATCAATGCTTTGCTGTCCTGCCATTATGGAGGACAAATCCTTTGAGAATATGTTTTGCAGGCTGATGCAAAATTTATACAGTTCCACAGGCACAACGCCGAACAGCGAACAGGCAAAGAAACCTTTTAATACATTTATTGCTGTTGTTTTGATATTTGCTCTGCCGTTCTGATATTCAACAGCCACATCAAATACGGCAACGACCGTTCCTGCGACGAACAATGCCCAGCCAAAAAGCGTAAACAGGTTTATTGTCGCCTGCACCCATTCAAGGTCGAACACATCTGCTCCCATATTTCCCATCATTGTGAAGAAGTCGGCAACAGCGTTGTAAATCGTTTCATAAAGCCACTGAATCATTGTGTTCCATATAGCATTTGAGATTTGCTCACCGAGGTAATCGAACACACCTCCTATGGCACTTCCGATACCACCGATAAAATCTCCTAACCAGTCAAAAATATAAATCACCTCGCAAAAGGCTGTTATGACTCAACACAACAGCCTTTGTTTTTATTGTTATTAGAGTACCGTCCAGATGTATAGCGGTGCAGTCAGAGAGAACACAAGACAGCCGAAAAGAATTGCCGGCGCGGTGAATTCAAACTGTCCGTGCTTGCGGTAATCGAGATAAGCAGTAGCAAGTTTAACAAAGAAAAGTATGGCAAGAATCATATCTACCGCAGGAAAGACAACATTGTTTACAACATTTTTAATCTGTGTTTGAGCCGATGTCCATGTGCTTTCGATTGCTGATGATACATCTCCTGCGGCAAATACTGTTACTGCCGATATTCCGAGCATTAACAGTATTACTGATACGCCTGTTAACCATTTAATTAACTTAGTTCTTCTTGATTTTATCATTTTTTACCTCCGATTTTCTTAAATCATTCTCCGATATATATCTGACTTCGATGTTCAGTTTTTCTGCAAAGCGAATTTCTGTTTTCATACTCTCAGTTATTTCATCTCCGAAAACCCAAACCGCATCACAAACCCAAAGCATAGAAAGTCTTGCGTTCATACCGATGTTCCTTTCTTTATCATTTCTGTCATCTAAAATCAGCGCATAAAAATGCGGTATGAACGGAGCCATACCGCACTCTAACGCATATCGGGCATATCGTTTTGCGTTTTCAATATTTGCAGATACATTTCCGCCCAAAGGCGAACAGATATACACCCTGTGCATTATTCATCGTCCTCATCTTTCTTTTTGAATTTGATGATGAGAAATGCAATTAAACCTCCGACAGCAACAGAACCTAAACCAATCCAAAAACCGAGATTTGAATTATCGCCTGTCTGCGGCTTTTCGGGTTCGGGCTGCGGATGAATTGTTACTGTCTGATCCTTGTCTTCAATGTCAGCGTGAACGGCGATTTCCGTTTCATCACGATAGAGAGTTTCAAACACAACAATTTCTGTATCTTTGGTAATTACAGAACCGTCAAAAGTAAAGGATACTGTTACTTCGCTGTCTGCTTTTTCTACTGTAAAGGTTACTTCTGAGGTGATTTCCTTATCGTCTGCAAGAAATGGTTTGCCTGTTGCTTTATCCATCAAAATACCTTTAACCGTGTATTCTTTGCCGGGTACAAGGTGCTTGTATGACACGACATCATCAATAGTTACATCGCCGTTAGCTGTGAATTCCTTTTTGCCGTCAATAGTTGCAGTTGTTTTCAGTTCGGGGATTTTTTCGTTCAGTACGGTAATTTCAACAACTTCATTGTTCTCTAAAATTATCACGGGATAGCTTTCACCATTTGGAAGATATCCCGTGGCAGGCTTTAACTCACGGATAATATATTCGCCGTAAGGAACATCTTCAAAAGTAAAGATTCCGTCCTCGTTTGATTCTGCTGTCATAATTGCTGTTTCTTCTGTAAATTCGGTTTCATTATTACTGAATAAGCCGAACAATGCGCCTGTGATTTTTTCGCCTGTTTCACGGTCTATCTTCAAGCCTTTGATTGTGCCGTAAATAATGCTGTTGATGATTGGCTCACCGTCATTTACAGAGATATGAACACTCGCTGTATCCTGTCCTGCATATTCAAATACAACGGGGTATTTTTTATCGGAAAGAATGTAGTGGTTATCTGTGCTGATTTCCTTAACATAATATTTCCCGATTGGAAGGTCGGTTGTAAAGGTTGCCTTACCTTTTTCATTACAGGTGATGATTTCAAGAAGTCCGTCCTTTGGAATGACCGTTCCGTTTGCGGCTTTCAAATCTTCATCAGCGTAAAGTCCAAATGAAACATTGCGGATTTCGCCATTATTGCCGATATTGAATTTCTCGTCCTGTTCAAGAATTTTGGTAAGGTTAATTTCAGCTTTTTGCCTGTCGTTTGTAAATGATGTTGAGGTGTTAGTTACCTTTTCATTCTGTCCTGAGTAGGTGAGCTCGATATGATTTACAGTCTTGTTCAGAACAAATCCGTAAGGAGCTGTTTTTTCTACAACACGGTATTTTCCGAGATGAATCTGTTTGCTTGTTGCTGTGCCTTTTGTGTTTGTTTTCAGTGTTGCGACAAGCTCGTCTTTCTTTGCTCTTACTGTTCCATCAGGTGTTGTAATGTCCTCATCTGCATAAATTTCAAACACTGCACCCGACAAACCGCTTACAGAATATTCAGGCTGATATATGGTCGTAAGTGCAACATCATTTCCGTTTTCATCAGTATATCCGCCGCCGATTGCCGTTACATTTGAGAAAATCTCGCCTGTCTTTTCTACGGTAATTGTACCTTTCTGCGAAGTGTTTTTCTTCTCGGCTTTTACGATTGTAATTCCGTTTTCCTCGCTTGTGTTTTCTGCCGTAATGTCAAAATATACAGGTGTGCTATCGAGGATATATCCGTATGGAGCCTGCACTTCAACGACTGAATAACCTTTGCCGTAGGGCAGAGTTTCAGGTGTGATAAGGTAACCCTCGCTGTTTGTATAGAATGTGTCAATCTTTGTAACAGTCGGATATGTGTACTTCATTGTTACCTTGTTTCCATTGGGATCGTAAATTTGAAAGCCTGCGCCTGCATACGGAATTTGTTTGCCTGTTTCGCTGTCAACCTTTATTATCTTTACATAGCTTTCAAGTGAAGCGTTGTTGATGAGATATTTATAGGTTTTGCCGTCCTCATTTACAAAGACATCAAAATCGGCTATATACTCCGTACCGTTCCAACCTTTGGTCTGATGAACCGTGTATGTTCCGTAGGGCAATTCCTTTGTTTCTGCAAAGCCGTACTCGTCACATACAAGATTATCTCTTTCGGATTCTTTTGCTTTTGCATAGCTTCCCGATGATTTCAGATACACCTGAAATTCAGCACCTTTTTCGGGAGTTTCAATTTTTGTACTGCCGTCATCGGTGTGCTTTATGATTGCAATTTTTCCTTTCAGTATATCTTCGGTTACTCCAATTGAAACGCTGTTGTTTCCAAGTGTATATTTTTTCGCCTCTGCACCGATATGATATTCGGTTTCGTCAAGCAGATAACCCTCGCTCGGCTCAATTTCTTTCAAAGTCCAGTTATCTCCGCACACATAGTATGAAGTTGTAAAACTGCCGTTTTTATCGGTGGTGTACTTGTCAACCAACTTGCCGTTATTGTAGATTCCGTAAACTGCTCCTGCAAGTGTTGCATCACCCTGTGCAGACTTTGTTTCAGCGTCTGTTTTTGTAACAGTAAGATTCCACCTTTTAAGAACATTACTGAAAGATACAGTTGCCGTTTTCCCACTTCCAACATTTACGGTCTTTGATTTTTGTTCCGCATACTCTGTCGGAGTATGCTCGGTAACCGTGTATTTTCCGGGGACAAGGTCAGTTAATTCAAATTCACCTTTTGAGTTTGTCTTAACTGTCTTACTGTAACCATCGCCTTTGACACTAAACTCAATATTTGCAACATTGCCGTCCTCGGAGGTTTTGACAAGCTTTAGGTTGCCCGAGCTTGTCTTGACCTTGAAATATGCCCTTATCGGGTCAGCGTCGTTTTCAACACCTGTGATTACATCCTGCAAAGTTGCATCTCCATATGGGATAAGGGTTGTATTTCCTACGCTTGGCATTAACTTTGCAGAGTTGAATGTTACTGCATTATTGACTGGCGAAGTTGAAGTTAATGTCAGCTTATTACCGGATTTTAAAACGGAAATTTCGCTTGTGGTTTTGAAGCTGAAATCCGAAAGAATACTGTTGCTGTCTGTTAAGGTTAAAGTATATTTTCCGTCCGAGTATTTCATTTCATAGGGTTCAGCCTTTGAAGCGATTGCACTTGCAAAACTCGGAACGGTTGAATAATTTGCAAGACTTTTTGAGATTGCATTGTAAACCGACTTAACTCCGGGATTTGCTCCGCCTGCACAAATGCCGTCAATGAATTTTGTATTTGTGCATTTATAGCCTTCGCTTGTAGAACGACAACCTGAAACAAACTCCCATACAATCAGCTGTGTTGCTACCCATTTCTGATCCTCTGTTCCGCTTAAGCATTTCCCTGAACCGGGTTTGCCGTAAAGCAGAGCAAGGTTGATTGCTTTCTGCTTCGCAGAGCCTAAATTCTTCCAGACGGTCGAGCCGTCCTCGGTCAGCGTATTGCCTGAGTAGAGTGTATGACCGGGTTCAATGCAGTAGGCTTCTTTGTCATCTGCAAAAATCTTGCACAACTCTTCTCCGGGAGTTCCGACCGTGTAGCCGTTGCTGACTGTTGTCTGCTGAAATTTGATTGTGTTTCCTGTACTGTCATAACAGTAGTCAAAGGTAATTGTAACTTTATCACCGCTTGCTGCACTTACAGGGAACGAGAACATTGTTCCGAATATTACGGCAACCACGAGTAAAAGTGCAGTTATTCTTGTGAATTTCTTATTTCTGATTAACTTAGTCATTTTAAAAATCCTTTCATAAAAAATATGGGGCAAGATTTTACCCTTGCCCCGATTGACGTCTTATTCTGTTTAAATACAATCATAATTTCATCGCCTGCCTTCATTGAAATCTTCATCTATATCATCGGACTGCTCACTGCCATCCGTAATATTTACATATTCGCCGATAATGTTCAGCGCTTCGCAGTAACTTTCCGAACTCGTAACACGACTGCACATTTCTTTTGCCTCGTCAGCCATACCGTTTTGTTTGAGAGTGTGACTTGCAATTCCTAACAGATTGAATATATTGCCATCCTGACCTATCAACGCACAGTCAGGTTTGACCTTTTCTGCTTTGCTTTGCTCATCAGTAATAAATCCACCGAGCTTGTTTTCCACATAGTCGGAAAGCCAAGTTCCGGCAAATGCTGTGTATGACTGTAATCTCCACATTGCAAGCTTGCCGATATCAAGGTGGACTTCTTCAAATGGATAAAGAATACAGGTAACGCCGTCATTTTGAAACACAGAAACATTCTCAAACTTTGTATTGTCAAGAAGTATTCCTTTGTCCGTAAGCATTTTATTGATGCCGTCCATCCATTCTTTAATTTCACCTCCACAGCCCTGCAAGATGAGTCCTTCCTTACCGTTCATACGGCGGAGGTCTGAGAGTGTTATACTATTGATTTTCATTGTCATCTTCCTTTCATAAAAATAAGCACCCACAATGAAGTGAGTGCCTTGCTTAATCGTATGCTCAACAGTAGACTACATATATTTTGTTGTTTTCTGCAATTACATTGAATGATAAGTCTCTCGGAGCTATGCCGTCACTTTGATAGTAGTAGGCTACATACTCAACATCACCATAGCAATCTGCCGTCAGTTCCGAAGTGCTGTCATAGTATGAAGCGTTTGTCGGTGAGAACCAGCTTGCGTTGCCTGTGTTCAGCGAGGAATCGTATTTCATTCCGAGCTGCTGACCGTAGGCTATGCAGGCACTCACCGCATACTGAACATCAACCGTTTTTGCTTTGGTAGGCGGTTGTGTCGGTTTTTGGGTTGGCTTTTCCGTAGGTTTCTGCGTTGGCGGTTGCGTCGGTTTTACAGCAGGCTTTTGAGTAGGAGTTTCAGTTTCTTTTTTAGCAGTCGATTCTGATTCAGACTGATTACTATTCACTGTATTCTTGCTGTTGTTCTGAACCTCAGTTTGCATTTTCTGAATCGGATCCGTTGCCGAAACAACCGCCGAATTTTGCCCGCTGTCGGCTTTTTCTTTGGTTTTGGTATTCTGTCCCGAAGGCTCTGTTTCTTTTGAAACGGTGGCTTTTTCGGTGGATTGCATTGTTTCGGTTGTTGCCATTTTAGAACTTCCTCCAGATGCAGAAACACCCACGGAAGTTGAAACCGTGGGTGATAAAGAACTGTTATACATTTTTTCTTCTGCCGTACAATCTGTGAATGTTCCTGCCATTAATATTATGCTTATCATTATTGCGATTTTCTTTTTCATACTATCGCCGTCCTTTCAAGCACTAAGTATATCCAAAGAATTTCAAATGTCCAGAGTTTTTTTGGGAATACAGACTGGAATACATCAATCTTTACATTGATAAGATCTTAATCTTCCATCATTGTAAGCTCTGCAATAAAATATACAAGAATTTCATAAGCCTCTTTGATGTCATCATCTGAATAAGCCATTGTGCCTCTATGCAATATATTATTTCTAAACGGAATCCTCATACTGATTTCATTTTTATAGTTGTCTGTATTGGAAAATACAATAAATACAATTCCTGCTAGAAGAATTTTTCGATAATTCTCAAGCTCCATCTCATGTACGCCATATGCATTATCAGATATAATTTTTTTCACTTTATCCTTAGCTTTTCTTTCATAATTTGCAGTTTGAAATACAAGTGCTTCAAAATGAGCCAATAGTACAACTATTTTTTCTCTTGGCAACATGGTATTTGATTCAATTATTGATAAGACATATTGATCTAATTCCGACTTATTTCCCTTGTTATGAAGAGTTTGTACGTTCATATCAAATGATGTATTCCCAAATAATTCTTGTATCCATTCGATTTCTGCATAAGTGATCTCTGACTTTTCTAACTGCGTTATATGATGGAATAATTCTGTATCTTGGATGTCATCAGGTAAATTGCTAAAAAAATCTACAAGATTTTTAAAAGTATCTGTTCTCATGAATTCAGTCAATGCTTTATTAACAGATATCATTGTCTTGCCTATTTTTTCTGATAATTCAAGTAATTGCTTTTCCCAATTGTCCAATAATAGCCCTCCAATATACCTCGTCTCATCATGTCATCGTGCATCGAAGACTTCCGTAATAGAAACAACTTAACAAATTGCGATTTATAATACAGATATTATACATTACTCCAAAGCAACGGTCAACTGAATTTACATACTCTGTGCAAAGCTCTCCGTTTCATCCTCTGACATATTCTCGGATTCATCTTCGCTCTGCTGTTCATCAAGTGCCTGATGATACGCTTCCATAACCTTGCTGTTGAGTAAATCTCTGACTTCTTTGGAAATCGGGTGAGCAATCTCGCTGAACTTCGTTTCGCCGTTTTCATCAACATAGTTACTTGCAGGCATTGCAACAAATAAGCCTTTTCTAGAATTCATCACTCTGATTCCGTGAATAGCCACCGCACCGCTGACAGTAACGCTTGCAAACGCCTTTGTGTTGCAATCATCTACATCAACAAGCTTATCAATTCTTACCTTGATATACGGTAGTTTCCTTTTCTGATTGTTGTGTTTATTTACTTTGAAATTAGTATTTTGTGCCATTATAAAATCACCTCCGATTTAGCGTTTCTGTTTTTCTGCCCACAGCAGAGAAAGATGCAAAAGTGCATCTCTCTGTTCTTCCTCGGACAAACTGTCAAGGAAATCTTCAAGGGTGAAATTTTCCTCGAATTCTTCTGCAAATTCATTACAGTTGTCGCAGATTTTTTCTCGCCTGACAAGTACCGAGCCGTCATCCTGTTGGATGAATGATAAAACATCGTTGTATCTGAATCCGATTCGTTGACGGATTTCATAGGGGATTGTAATCCTTCCTTTTTTTCCGAGAACTCTGTAAATTTTAAGCACTACTCGTCCTCGCTTTCCGCAAGCTCTGCTCTGCACTCATCACAGATACAGTCGCAACAACATTCTTTGCAATCATCATCGCACCTCTCAATCAGAATTACTCCGTCCAAAGCCGAAATTTGCACAGCACAATCGGATGTGATTCCTGATACAATAAGTGCGTCAAGTGGTATGCTTACATAAACTCTATTTTCCATGGTTAATAATACACTCCTTCAAAATTTGTTCTAAATCAATTTGTTGTTCGATTGTCAAGTCAAGCAGGCTCAATTGCAACGGTTTGTTTCTCTGCCTTTCATACATATCGTAGTTGCTGATTAGCAGTTCGGGGAATTGTTCGCCTGCGTTGATTCGCTGTTTCATATTGTGTAACCTTGTGAAATCAAAGAATGAGTAACCGTCATACAAATTGCGGATTTCCTCACAATCGTTATATGATACAAGCCATTTGCCTTTTGAATTTGCAAGTGTGTTTTTCAGCCTCAGATGGTCATCCCAAGTGAATCCGCATTGATAAACATACTCGCTTGAATAGTAAGGCGGATCGCAGTAGAAAAAGGCATTTTCTCTGTCGTAATGCTTTATCAGAACTTGAAAATCCTGATTTTCAATCACAACATTTTCAAGTCTTTTGCCGACTTGCTCTATCAGTTTGAAAAGACTAACAACCGAAAACGGCTGACAGGCAAAGGATTTGCCACCGCTTGAGTAACTGTATCGCAGAAGTTTCAAAAACATTACTGCTCTGCGCAAGTCGTAATCCTTTTTCATCTTGACATAAAGATTTATGACTTCGTCTGCTTTTAATTCAGGCAGGATAATTTTCGTCAACTGCCACTCCTCATCAAGGTATTTATCATCAAACTTTTCCTGCTTGAAAAAATCCCTTATTGCATTGAAATCATCCCTTGAATTAAGCGGATAGAATCCCAACTCTTTTATGAAAGCCAAAGGTCTGTCACGCATACAGCGAAAGAGGTTTACAAGATTGTGGTTGTAATCGTTATACACTTCAAATTTATCAGGTTTTTTCTTGCCTAAAAGTACCGCTCCCGAACCGCCGAAAGGTTCAATATACCTTTCGTAATTCAGAGGAAACAGAGCGTACAAAATATGAAGGACGGAAGTTTTGTTTCCCATCCAACTTACAGGGGTTTTTATTACCTTTCACTCCTCTCGGAACATCAATCGCCCCTGAAACGACAAAAAGCCGTTGATTAAGTTTTTAACTCAATCAACGGCTATATATATTGAAACCAATATCAGTCGCTGTCAGAAACGATTGAATTGGTTGTTGTTTAATTTTTACTTTCTACCTTTTTAATGATTTCACCGATTGCTGAAATCACATTTACTGTAACTGCATTTCCAGCCATCTTGTAAAATCTGCTATCGGATAGTCCTGTGGCTCTTGCTTTATCGAACTGTTCGTCCGTAAAGCCTTGCAATCTCCAGCACTCCCTCGGAGTAAGCTTTCATTCTGCCTATGTGAACTTCACCGTTTGGCTCAACAAAGGCTACTGCAAACTTTTCATTGCCGTCAAGAACATCTGAATTTTCTTCAAACACCCCCGAATGTTCAGCTTTTCGGTTACTGATTCCCGAGTCGTGCCTTGCGGTTATGCATCTTGCAATTTCTGTCAGTTTCGGGTCAGGGTTAAGGTCAATAAAATAGTACGCCTGCGTTGCTGAGGTTGTTAGAGTATGTGCTATCTGATTGCCGACTCTGCCACGCCTTGAATTTTCTCCCGAAAATGCAGTATCAATACTGTCGCCGGGATATGCGATCTAATAACCGTCTTTGGATTAGCTTTTATCAGCAAGCCGAAATTTTCAGTATCTTCAATGAGATAAAGTCCCGAATGACCGCCGAAACCACCCGAACCGCTTGTCAGCGTACAGCTTAGTCCCTTTGATGAGTAGATTCGCTCACCTTGCGTTGGGTTTTCTTTGTATAAGAGTTTTTCCGCTTGTTTGCGTGAAAGATAATACTTCTCCGGCACATTGTCCTCTAAGATATCCGATAATAAACACTCGATTTCGTGATTGGGGTACTCCAAAATTTTTGCTGTTAAGTATCTGCCAGCATACATCATACCCCTCGTCGGTGCAAGCTGTGCTTACTCGTTTTCGACCGCAAGCGATCAAAAACGAGTAAGCTATGCTGCACCTCCTCTCCCCAAAAAGTTTAATGCTTTTCGGGGATCCCGTATTCAATGTATTGAGAATTGTTGCAAATGTCCTGCCTTGGTTATGGTTAAGCAATCCGAGTACATTTTCAAGGAAGAGATACTTAGGTATTTTAACGGCAGCAATTCTAGCAATTTTGAAAAACAGTGTTCCTCTTGTATCATTAAATCCTTTTCTTGCTCCTGCAATACTGAAAGATTGACAAGGAAAACCACCTGTGATAAGGTCAAAATCGGGTAACTGTTCGGGAATAATTTTTCTTGCATCGTCAAAATAAATCTCACCTCCGGTATTATACATAGCTTCATATGCCTGTCTTGCATATCTGTCAATTTCACAGTATCCAACGCATTCAAAACCATCTAAAGTTTCAAGTCCGGAACGAAAACCGCCAATACCTGCAAACATATCAAAAAATTTAATTGACATAAATCTTCATCTATCCAAAGATTTATGTAATTATTAATTATCACCTCCTGTTAAGACAAATTGTTATGACTCTGCTCCAACTGTTTTTTACTTAAAATCGGCATAAGTTTTTTCTGTAATCAAAATCTACAATTTGATTAATAAAAATACCGTAAGTGTTGAGTAGAACAGTTCCGTCAGGTTTAGTAATTGTAAGATCACCGTATCTTCCTCTGTCACATATATACTCAGCTGTTTCTTCCACACTGTGAAGTTCCTTTTTGGTATTACCGTCAAAACCTATTATATGATCATATTTTTCAGACATTTCGGATTCTCCTTTCAATTAAATTTATACTAAGATTTAAACATTGCAGGTGGATTTCTGATTCTTATTTTCAATATTCTTCACTCCTTCATTTCTGATGAATAATTTTTATTTACAGAATAGTTTGAATCACTGCTTATGTTGTCACCTACTTTCTCTCTATCAAAATTAGGTACCTGTTTCATCTCCTTTTCAAATTTTCTCAACTCTGTTGTGTCAGTAAAATACATATCAATCATTCCTTTCAAATTTTTCAAATAAAAAAAGCAACCGCTTTAATAAAAATTAAAACGATTGCCTAATAAAAAAGAGTCAATTACTATATTTCTATAAAATTGACTTCGATACACAATATTAAATTTTTAAAAAATACAAACACTTATCAAGTTGCTATTCCAAGTTCAGCAATAAAAACAGTAAAAAGCACTAAATTTCTTCCATTAACTGCATACTCTTAAAAAAATTAAAGTATTCCAATTCATCTTTCTTATTAATGGGAACAGGCAGAAATATGATTTCCATAAACTGATAGTTCATAATCCACTGTAAGGTTCTATCATTCCAGTCAACAAACAAATAGATTTTAATGAATTCGATATGAGTCCAAATCGCTAACTTTATTAGATTTGGGTCATCGTTTAAATCAAGATTATTTAAAAATCTTTAATCTGATGATACACTCTCTTGGTACAGTAACTTTAAACTTAGTACCTGTAATTCTGATCTCAACATTTTGTAAAAGTTTTATTATAATTTACTATTTTCATCTTATAAATTCTTATATCATTAATTTGTCATATATGGTATTCTTATCGGCCTTAACGATTATAAAATAAAAAATTAGATTTCCAATAAATCGACAACTTTTGTCAATGTATAGTAATCATTATCTCTACATAAAAAAGGTTCTTGTGAATACGAAGCATACGCAAATGATAGTTGATTGAACTTAGCAAATTCAAAATCGCTTACTTTATCACCAATATATAATGTATCGCAAGGGTCTAAATTATACTTTTTAATTAGATAATTTAATGAATTACCGTTAGCTTTCAATCCATAAATATCTCTTCCTAAATATTCGATAAAGTAACATTTTATATCATTTACATTTAATAAATGTTCTAATTCCATTGTTCTTCTATCACTAATTATGAATAACCTTTTATCATTAACTTGTAATTGATGTAACACATAATCTATATTATAAAATGTCATCTTAAAATTCTCATACTTTTTTAAATACGCACGATAATTTTTTAAACAATCATCTAAACTAAGATTGTTTAAATGGTATTTCTTATATATGTCAGAAATTAATTTTTCAGGATAGGTAAATTCAGTATCTTTACTTAAGTTCTTTATCTTGTTTGGAAAGCACATATAATTAGCAAGATCATTAAATGCAGAAAACATAATTTTCCTACTATTAATCAGGGTTCCATCAAAATCGAAAATGTAATTTTTCATTAACATCTATCTACTTATTTAATTTAAAGTATTTTTCTTAGTGCATTGAAATTCAAAAACGATCCGATTTCCCTAGCCTTCTTAACTAAGTTAAGAATATCATCTTCTGATTTAATGTGTTTGTATAAACATGAAGGAAACAATTCATAAATTGGTCTAAGTTTTTTTGTATAATTCTCATCAGTTAAAGGATTTTGAGCCTCCTCATCAATAAAGACAGTAACAAACGATTTACCTAAATTTATACTATTTTTAATTTCGTGTTTTACATATTCACTTTCAAGAGAATCTTTGCCAATAACAAGGATGATAACATCTGTTTTTAATAATTTCTCATCAATCCAATTATAAATTTTTTTCTCATCTTCAATTTTCTTATTTTCAATATTAACAACATGAAAATCATTATTATTATTAACATATTCTTTCAATACATTAGCCTCATTTAAATGATATTTATAACTGAAACTAATAAAAACATTGGTAACACTGGTAATATTATTAAAATTTAATTTTGAAAATAAGTTTTGGTCAAGTTTTTTCTTTTCTTTTTCTAACAAATCTAATACTTTATTAATAATTTGATCTTTTTTATCTATTAGAACTTTTAGATCTTTGGGATTTTTTGGATCTTTATTAGCTATTTCATCAAAAACCTTATTATCATTACATAATTCATTATAAATTATTTTAGCAGTACAACCTGTATGAGGCAAAGCGATAATATTTTTCCCTTTAGACTTAGCAATAGAATACTCTGTGTAAACACCATCGTTGTTCTTTTCATCATCAGTTACGTTTTTAGGAAGATTCAAATGACCATATAAACATATTACATGCTTTGAAGCATCAATCATCTTTTCTCTAAGGATTTTCTTGTCATCATTATTTAATACGCCATCAGCAGTAATCATTGGATGGACATTCAATCTATCATCAATAAGATTAATATCTGTTTTATTTATAGCAGAAATTGCACCAGAAACAATATAGTTTCCTACACCTCTGCCAAATCCTGTATAGATATTATAACCATTTTGAATTAATTGTTGCGACAAAGAAAACATAAACTCACACTCATATTTGCTAAATGAATATTCTTTTTCCTTAGTATCACCATATTTTGCACCCGAGATAAAAACATTATCAATTTTAAGACGCTCATTAATATAGTTAAGCATATCAGTAATTTGGCTAAATTCATCAACCAAAATCGTATTGATTCCTGACTTAATCATATAATTAATTTTTAATGTTTGCAAATTCATATCTTTCTGAAAAGCATCATCTTCATTATAATCATTTCTATTAATACTTTTCATAAAGCAATAATGATTTTTGGGTGAGATTCCCCTAAAATTCTGCTTAATTATTTTAAGAATTCTATCTAAGTTAGGATCCTTAAAACTAAAACCTATAAAAAGAAAAGTTTTCGTAACAAGCTCATAAAGTAATGCTTGTGTGAAAAACCACCTAGTTTCATCATAATTATCATAATCCCTTTTAGTAATTACGACATCATCAGGAATTTCTTTATCTCCATGCATTTTATAAACGCGAACTTCAGTTAAAGGTTTTCTACTCTTAAACTGTGACTGATCAATAATTTTTTGATAATGCCTACCAAGTTCATGTAATTTATCCTCAATTAAAGAATCATAATTAGTAGTCCAATAGGAATCAACAGGTAAAGAAGCAATAATATTCAAATTAGGATTGTTTTCGATGTTATTGAAAGAGTTGAATTCCTTAATTATACTCTCACACATATACTGACGATTATATTTTTCTTCAAAATACTGAGCAATTGTTGCGAAGTCACCACTAACATCAATATCTAATATATTACAAAATCTTGTTACAAGTTTCTTCCAGTCAACAAACCCAGACGCCACAGATAATCCAGCTCCAGCAAAAATAGATAAGTTATTGGCTCTTATTTCACTTACAATATGATTAAGTGTGTCAAGAACATGTAAATATGTCATATTCATAGTCAAATCTCCATTCAAGGATTATAATACAATAAAATAATACGCTTAGTAAATAAAAAATAAATAAAAAAAGCAGTAAGTAAAACCTACTGCTTTTTGTGGCTCCCCCAACTGGGCTCGAACCAGTGACATCATGATTAACAGTCATGCG